>Ga0210040_10004384_pt1 | contig 18492 bp, 12 predicted proteins | sample CryGeyCG12114_NA_FD_185462 | JGI IMG/M metagenome (GOLD analysis project Ga0210040, IMG submission 185462) | Groundwater microbial communities from aquifer - Crystal Geyser CG19_WC_8/21/14_NA (SPAdes) (version 2) | ecosystem: Environmental > Aquatic > Deep subsurface > Groundwater | place: USA...
GCTACAGTTGGTTCATTTTCAACATAAATTCGAAGAACTTTTATGAACATTGCTCAAAATCGTATGCTTTGTTCATCTATTTTATCGGTTTTAATCATATTATGTTTGCTGAGCACACAGCAGCGTTTAAAGTGGGTGAAATTAAAAAAACTGACAACATTTTTTTGATCGAATATAAAAGTACGATCCTTCTCTCCAAGTTTTTTTAGAAATTGCATATGTTAGGGAAAAATATCTAATAAGAGCATAAAAAAAGTCTTGAATGGCGACCGTGAATCCTTCATATAATTAATTAAAAAGTTTGCAAGAATGTAACAATTTTGTAACTTTTCAAATTGAATTGGACAAATGGACGATCTATGGAAACTGAAAACATAACAACAGGATTGTAATGAAATGTAATGCTTTGACGCCACAAGAATTGTTTTGGCATTTTTTTGAAAAGACAATTAATTCAGAACTATCAAGAGGATGAGCGTGTAATATTATATCAATTATGATATAAATATCATTGTAAAAGTCATGTTAGAACATGATATTACCAGTTTTCTTTTACATTTACAATTATTGGATTTTAAAAGCTTGAAATAAAAAATTAACTCGGAAAAACCGACAAGATCTATGGATGGGATCCTTATAGTAGCCGGAAAAGTATTAAACAATATTTATTAGCAACGGTAGTTACTTAATATTTTCAGCAATGTCAAGCCCATACATGGCCCGCAGTATTAAATGTTTGTTCCACAAAAGTTCATGTACAAATTTATACAAAACGTAAAAATATTTATCATTTTGTGTCGTTTATCGTTTGATTTACCTATATTGTTTAACATTCAAGTCTCAACTACCACTCAATAATGAAAGACCACATGTTTCAGAAGTTACAGTTAACTATGAGTTTAATGTTTTATGTTTTAAAATGTGAATTACTATGTAGTCCAAACAAATTTTCATTAACACTTCTATGCATAAATAAATATATTCTATGCCGGCTCTGGCTAAAATATGTAGGGTTCGGAAATGCAAAACAGGCATTTGTTTCTTTGTTTAAGAATAAGATTTTAAAAAGTTTAATATTTGTAATTTGATGTACTATTTTTGCTGTGCTGTAGACTTTAAGTTATTTGGATACTTCATACTCTTTCATCAATTTTCAATGCGGGCCATGTATGGGCTTGACATTGCTGAAAATATTAAGTAACTACCGTTGCTAATAAATACTCTTGTCTAATACTTTTCCGGCTACTATACGGATCCCATCCATAGATCTTGTCGGTTTTCCCGAGTTACAGTTTTTTATTGTTTTTTAAATTGTGGTTGCCAAGGTCTTTCTATGGTAGCCAATCAACAAATATTCCAGATCAGCCCATACATGTACATACCTGGAATATTTGTTGATTGGTTACTATAGAAAGACCTTGGTGGTTGCAATGAAATTCTGTAACACTAACTACTAAACCGTCATCGTTCTACAACATGGGGGCAACTATCTTCTTTTACTCTTAAATGGACAGTAATCAGGCTCCTTTTAATTCAAATAGTGAGTTCTGAGTAATTTTTCTGTTACACTTTTTTGCATTCACTCAAGGATATATTTATTATAGCTTTTTAAAAAAGATCGCTTTTGAACTTTGTCAATCTTTTGCTTGCTTATCTGTTGGTTATATTAGGAGTAAATTTGATCATGCTAAATGCATAAATACATTAAATGTATGAAATAACAAGAAGCCGGTGTCATTTTCCATAGACTAATCTAATCAGTAGACACACACAAAAATCAATGGCCAGTTACACTATTTATATTTACTCTAGAATTTGGAGCGTATGTGAAAGCAAAAAAATAAAGCAATAAAGCCTGCGTAATTGTAAATGCTCAAGTTTCACTGGTAGGGATTCCACTTACATATAAAGGACTCAAGTCTAACAAACAAACTGGCTACAAAACAAAAAATAAGCAAAACACGGTCGATTTAGGTGATCAGCAGGGTTTCATCGTAGTTGCTGCTTACAACAATACTTCAAACAACAAAAAAAGTGCGCTACAAGTTAGTTGAAAGAAAGTAGTATAATGTATATAGTATGTATGTAGTTTGGAAAAAATATTACAAAAGACGAATACAGATTAACACACGCAATGAATCATATAATATGACGTGTCCACCGGAACTATACATGGTATAGTATTGATCTAATAATGTTGAATCGATGATACACCTATAGTCCCTGAACAAAAGGAAATAAAGTTTAACTTTTTTAACTTTAAGCAAGAGACAGAAAAACACAACTTTTGTCGCATTGCAACATGTATTGTGTCGATTCTCCGTAACATTTGCATACGGGGCTCCATCATATACTGATGCATAATTCTTTGCAAAAAAAGATAGACTGCTGCCAAGTTATGTTAATGTAGCTTTTAGTGCCATCCACTTTTGGTAAACAATTTAAAAAGCACAATCTGAAAAGCGTGCTTCAAAGTCATCAAACATAATTACTTACAACGTATTATGCACGCACGGATTAATCCACAAATCTACAGTGGTCAACAGCTCACAACAGGAAATGAGCCATTTTGGCAAATGACAGGTCATGCAGAAAGGCAAAGAGGCTTAAAAAGGGAGCAGCGGAGAAAATTGTATTACAATAATCAACTTACACACACAACACTGCGTTAAAAAAAAGTGAAAATCTAGTGAAATCAGCTATTTCAAACAAGATGGTATTCAGGACTGGAGTATTTTGTTTTACAAAACTCACCAGAAAGACGATTTCACCCGGGCATATTATTACATGGGAGATTTTTTTCACTGTTGTCACTTTAAATTCAAAATAACATTCAAACCCAAAAACGGTCAAACAAGTTAAATCTAACTGTTGTCACATATTCAACTTGTTCACCATTACAGCCCTTTTGAAAAGTTTATATCACGTTCCCATCTCATGTCATCTGAAAACTATGAATCTTATCCACAAACCACCACAAAGATTTTTGAAACAAGATATTTTTCACCAATCCCAATCACAATGACACTAGACTACTAGCTTTCCCATTCACTTTGCATATCATTATCTAGTATATATATTGCAACAGAAGACATACTCCAATGTATTCTATTCAATAGTAAGAGCAAAAACACCATGTTAGTGTGCTAGAGACTCACAAAACAGCGACTGAGCTAAACACGCGGGTTTTCAACCACCCAACACTTGATACGTGGTAAAAAGAAGTACACTACTACTACTCACTGACCGTGAGCCCTTTCTCTTGCTCAGCCTGAAATGCGAGCAGAATTGCAGAATGCACTCGCAACTCGCACACAACGTTGGCTACTCCATATGCATAAAACATATTGGTTTACACACACTCAAGGGCCAACAATTCCATAATTTTAGAATAGGACGAATACATCGCGTATCAATCCAAGCAAAGTTGTGTATATAGATATTCTGTGATAAAGTAGTCTAATGAACGAGTCACATTTCTATGAGTTTAGGTCATGAAACGATTCGTAGGTATGAAAGTTTGCAAGAAAAGTATTAAGAAAATAATGTTTGCTCAAGAATTTTTTTGTCTAGCTGGATCGTAAAATTCTGGTCGTTTAGCAATTTAAAACTATTAGTTAAGATTGGATTTATGATCAAATGATTACCGTTGGACGCAATGGAATGAATTATGTGGATTTTATATTTGTTCACGTAGTCAAATTTACGAGGTTAGATAGTGAGGGTTTAAATGTAGCACCTTATGCGCGTGGATGCAACTTTACGGCTTCTCATGCACGAAATAAGCCTTTGAATAGTCCAATACCATTCCTGTTTGTGAAAGTTTGAGTTGTCATTTCGTGCGTACATTCAAGTATTCATTAGCATAGTTAGCGTACTAAAATGAGTTGACAATATTATGGATATTATAGGTTGACAGAATCTATGGTGCATGGGTACTGAGGCTATATGTAAACCTAACGCAGTAACTAAAGTATTGCCTTGGCTTTTATACCTATTTCATAAAGATTTCATCGACCATGAAAACTGGGCTCATCAAATTATTCGCTATATTAAAACAGTTTGTAATAACTGCAAATTTGTGTTGCTGGCACCAAAAATTTGTTGTCCAATGATTTATATGTTAAGTGAAAGTAGTTTTAGACTCGAGGACTTTGGAACACACACACTCATGGATGCCTAAGTAGCAGTAGTATCATATAGCTCAACCGCTGGATCGATAGATTGGTGATACGATTAAGGTATTGTAATTACCTTCCTAATTAGAAAGGAAATCGGAAACGGTTGTTTGTAGAAACACCCAATTTGTGTAGTCAGTAGTAGTCGGTATACGTGCATTAATATCATCACGAGCGAGAATAAGAGAAAACATTTATCTGTAAAATGCAGATGCATATTTGAGACCTAATCTACTTAGGGATTATATGCCAACACAAGCAAGCATTCAAGTAATGCGTAAAATTAATACACACGGACTTGCGATTTTAACTCGTGCATGAGGTTTGTGATCAAAGAGTACTTGAGTGCTCATTTCCCAATGTAATTTATAATCCTCTTGATTAGGTTGTTAAAATGAATTTCTATTTCTTTGTAGCGACAGTTGTCCCTTTTCATCGGATTCCTGAGAGAGTTTACTATGAAAGTTATTTGGTCTTTTCAGTCAATACAATAAGAAGAAGAGTATGCTAAATTGAGGAATATAAACACACAGTTTGAAACAAAAGAACGTTTTTGTATTGTTAAAAATTTTCAAAGTAAGCATTAATAGTAGGATCTTCTTCGTCATCAGATGCAATTAAAGCAATTGGCCTAGTTGATCTGGCCGAAGGGAAATATTTCGTATCGTCGGGACTCACAATTTCTGGTATAAATGGAGCTCGTATCTAAAAAAATTTCAATTCATGAAACACTGTCATAACTATGATGACATAAATTATGCGTACAAACACATAAAAGAGACAATTTTTCAAACCTTTTTATGAAATATAGCATCCCAATTCACTAAAGAAAACCATTTATGATCCTTAACATCGTCCACACCATTCTTTAAATTCCCGAAACGACGTGTCAGATCAACCTGTCATAATCAGCAGCCCAACAATTTTTTATTTAAAAGAAAAGTGTTCCATTGGATATTAAAAATTAATCTTTAGAGTTAATGAACAGTCATTGATGACAGTTAGTTAGTTCGCAAGGGAAAAAAAGAATTTTAATTAACTATGATGAGACCTGAAATTCAGTAATTCAGTTCCAGAATAATGGTATTCTCACTCATAACAACGTGACGACATGGATTCCGTATAAAACTTACTGCAACTAACTAACTAATGAGTTTCTAATGAGCTCATAGTGAATTCATTGTCCACTGACTGAACCCCTTCATACCTGCAATAGATTTTTCAAAAGGTCTTTCAATTCCAAAGAAAACAAGGACGGATAATGTGGAGAACCTTCAACAATTTGCTCGTAAATCTTCATTTGATCATCAGCAGCAAATGGAGAGACTCCCCACACCATTTCATAAATGAGGACACCCAAAGCCCACCAGTCAACTGCTTTGTGGTACGCTTTGGACAGAATGATTTCTGGAGCTAAAAACTCGGGTGTTCCACATAATGTCCATGTACGTCCTTCAACTAGCTTGGTGAACCCAAAATCTGTGATCTTTGCAACAAACCAATATGAGGGGGCAATTTGTGAAACAAATGATATTATGTATTCACTGCATTGTTACCTTTAGGTAGCCGTCTGAACATAGTAAAATATTTTCTGGCTTTAAATCTCTGTATATTAAGTCAAGACTGTGAAGATATTCAAAGGAGAGTACAATTTGTGCAGCATAAAATTGTGCATGGGATTCCTTGAGTCGTTTACATTTTCTGAGATGATAGTAAAATTCTCCTCCAGCCACAAATTCCATGACAAAATATAAGTTATGGGTGTCCTGAAAAATTGGGTCACAAAATTACGTTCCGTACTCAAGTAACATGAGCCGCAGCTATAAATCATATAATGCCAAAATGACATATTATGAAAATGCGGTCATTTTCATTAAATGAACACACCACACGCCTAAATAGATTCGCAATAAAATGAAACGTGTTTGTAAATGGGAGGAATTACTTGAAAATATCGTCTCATTGATACTAAAAATGGAAAATTTGTCGTCATCAGCACATTCTTCTCGTTTCGAGTATTCCTAACTTGATTCTTTGAAACAATCCTTGCTTTTGATATTGCTTTCATAGCATAATACTTTTCACTGACTTTACTTTTCACTAAAAAAACTCGCCCAAATGTTCCATCTCCTAATTGACTAAGTATGTCATAGTCGGCAAGTGTTCCCCTACTCTATATGCAAAACCAAATCAAATCATCATTCATATTCATACACATCAACATAAAACAGTTAGCATTATATTGGCTACTACGGTTAGTGCCAATAAAATCATACTTGAGTACTATTTTTCCATTTCTCAAGAAACTCTGATCTCTCCTTCCCAATCCATTCTTTCACAGTGACTATAGAAAGCAACAATGTAAACTTTAGTCCAAACTTTTGCACCAATTTAATTACTTTCAATTCAATCATTTCTTTATTTATCAGTCAACAACTTACAATCCTGGTACGGGTTACGCAAACTTGGTTCGTTTCTTATCACTGGCATTTGTTGAGTTCCAGGCACAGCAGCTTTGATCGTATTGTTATTGCCACTTGGAATATCTTTTAATTAATTAAAATAAGGACTTAATCAATCAACCCCTGATATTTAAGTAAACAGGAATAATTGCATTATAGTTTGTACAATACCTGTCGTGTCTAAAGTCTCATCTTCAATTTCACAGCAGCAACAACAACAGCAGGAAACCATTGTGTTCAACAAACACTAGATTCCTTTTAATTATGAAACTAACACACTATACTAATAATTTTATGCTACTTCTCAAACCTTAAAATGAGAAATTCACACAAATTGGAATCTTACTAGGAGTGAGCCAAACGATGGTGTAAATATTCACACGAATACAAACATTAGCATGTAAATTCTTAAGTCCTTTTGTAGGACTGTCAGATTATCGAGGTTGCGGTTATTACCAATATTAAATAACAACTGAAAGTGACAATGCTGAATTCAAAGTATGGGAAGAATGCAGACTGATAGTGATAAACATTTGACAGCAATGTATGTTAGAAGTTGGTGTTATCATTAGCGGTAGGTTTTAACACAGTACCAACATTGTACACGTTAATACACAGTAACAAATCATTATCTGGAATCAGTTAGGAATAGATATAGATTAGGATGGCCGATTTTTACCCTGAACGGATTAATATGTGAGACGACAAAGTACTTTGTACAAACTGTGACAAGTGAGGAATGAATACCAAGTAATATAATGTAAACAATTTACATTCAGACAAGATTATGTGGTAGGCAATACTCTGCAGTATTACGACAAGCGGTGTTCCGCAGGCTAAACGAAGTATGCCCAATGGCACCATAAGACCATTTAATGCTCCTCATGGATAACTTTGTGTCTAAAGAGTGTATTGGGCATTTAAACCGTTTTTTACTATCATGAACCCATTTTTTGCATTCGTTTTATTGCATCAATTGCACCATTTCCGTTACAAGGATTGTCCAAGCAGGAATTATGCAGCAAATAAAAGCAATAATCAGTAATAATTAATTTAGTTCTCTATCACAGAAGAAAATATTAACAAACCTTGCCAAACTTGTTGGTAAGTTTGTTTTATGTACCTTTTTCTTCCGTTTACTTAGAGAGAAACGACAAACAATGGAGACAAATTTTAGGCACTGCTGTAGTGATTATAATGTACATTTTCATCATCGCGAATTTGTGCTGAAAGCGTTAGAATGGTTTGTAAATGCAAGCTTTCTCCTTTAACATTTTATTCCAAAAAACAACGAAAGTTCCATCTAGATGTGCTAAACGATAACCATTCGCGTGCTAAAATGATAGCAGTGCATGATGTGATGGCTGCTTATCGGATTCTACATGCGCGAGCATCCTGTTGCATACTTTTCGTTCCGCTAAAATAACTCAGAATCTTTACATGAGGCAAAGAGACTCCTTACTATGTTTAAAGTGCATGAATGCAACTACCGTTCTGTCGGTTTTTGAGCTCGCTGTATTTGATCAGGTTTGTCTATTGTCTTTGTCATAATCATTGGCGCAGGAAAAAAGTGTACTTACCTTTTATTCGGCCAGTCTGCATCCGTTGAAGCAGGAGCGGACGCACTCCGTCCAGAAAAAACGGGGATTTCTAATAAAGCTGTGGACAAAGGATTTGTCGGCGTTGGAATCGAAAATTTTAATGTTAATGGCCGTCCCGATCCATAACCGTAATCTGTTGAATCATTAAAATCATTTGTAAACCAATGCAGAGCACACAATCTATTATAAACACTAACAACAAAATGTATATTATGCAAAACATTTTAAGTTACAAAGACTATTTGTCAACTAATTGCTAACCCAACTAGCCATGAAAAAGAATCATTTTTGTTGTGTACCAGTCAAGTTTAGCAAGTTTCTAATGAACGAAATTGCCGCATTTTACTATGTTGGGACAGGTTGTAGACACAGATTTACTTGATTAAAAATTGAAAAATGAATGCTAAGAGCTGCACTGTGTGTACGGCATGGGATTTCTCAAGTATCGTAAGTACTGCAATTTTAACGAGAAAGTCACTTTTAATTACCAAGTTTCAAGCAGCATTAATTTGAGTAGGAAGTAGGATGAAATTAAAATTAGAAACCCTGCGGAGCAGTAAGTCCTTTATTGGGTTTGCATGTATGCTAATCATGCACTCGACTGATTTCAGCCATTTTGCTGGCAACAAAATAAACTTTCCTCCTTTACTTCTTTTACGAATATAAGTGTTTCACAATCATCAAAGTGGTAGAAAGCTCTGTCCATGAAACTAAACTATTCTTATTCTATTAACACCACACGCACTATTCGAAATACCCAACATTCCCTTGTCTTGAATTAAATGCCTCATTCATGCAGCCTAAATCAAAATATATCAAAATTCCTACTAAAAAACCATTATTAAAAAATTTTAGTCTATTCATCGCCTAAAAACTGTCTAAAATTTTCAACCAAGAGCATACAATAATTAATTATCAAATAATTGAAACATTCAACTCATATTGCTTCTAACTCAAGGGTTACCAGATTGTTGAACAGAAGAGCACTTTCGCTTGACTGCACACAAAATCATGCAGTATAGTGAGGTACAGTGCTAATGAAAATTTCAAACAAATATTTGACTTACATTCATTTTCAGCGTTTGCCCTTCGTTTTTTGACGTGCACGCTACAAGAGCCACTTGCCGTCGACGAAGATGAAGGAGATGGGGAATGATGTTGACGATGATAATGGTGAGTTGAGGGACTATAATTGCCCTCCTTAATATTGGGTGACTGATGCTGATGATAATGATATCTCTGTTGATATCCAGTAGCATTGTGTGACAAGGTCAATGGAGAGACTACTGGCATAGGGCCACTGATCTTCATTAAGTGGGAACTACCAAGACCTTGTGTTGGTGAAGCGGATGAAGCTGAAGAAATAGGAACACACGGCGTCTCATTTGAAGACATCACAGGAGCAGTATTCTCATCTGTGGATGACACTCTTATCCAAAATTGTGGTTTCATGTTCATTGTAGAATGTCAGGATCAGAATCCTTTGATTTTGGAGGCTACCACAGTGTAGCTAGTTAGTTAGTTTTCCATTCCAGCATGGGTATTACGTAAATAATTTTACATAACAGTCACTCACTCAGTCACAGTATAGCCGGTAGATGAAAATGTTGGTTTAAAAGTGGCTGGCTAATAGCTTATTTTTTTAGTGGGGAGAAGACAAATTAAGTAAGTAGTGCGGTGTAAGTTTCATTTTTATTTGAGTAGTTTGTTTGTGGTGTGATTGTTCACTCCACAGACTTCAGTCAGGTGAAAGCTTCAGTTTGCTGACAAACACAGCTCAAATAAACAAGGCTAATGGCTAATTACAAATGAATGTAAACACACTAACTGTTCAAAATTCTGTAATTGTAGTCGAGATCCACTCTCTCTCCTATATAGCTGAGCTCGTATAAGGAACATAAGAGTTAGCTGCTAACTTAAACACATTTTGGTGAAACAAAGAACTGAACAACAAACTGTTGCGTTTTAAGAAGCCATATTTTTAAGACAGTTTTGAACACAAACAAATAAATGGCACCGCAGGGTATTAGAAAAGTCCTTTGAAATGGCAAGAAACTAGAAAACAATAAAAATGTCACTTGCCAGAACAGTAAAAAAGATGCAGACGAATGTCAATTCTTTTGAGAAATGCACAAAATGAAATGAAATAGAAAGCACGATATGTATTACATGGCTCCAACGCCGCTAGAACCTTTTTCTGTTAACACATTTACATATATTCATGTTAACTAGTGTAAACAATTTGATGTCCCATATGTTCAGCAAACTGACGAAACAGTGTTCGCAGGGTATTCAACTTGATACGGATTGAGGATGGGAGTTGGATTTTCGGTGGTAATTGGTGGATCTGATTTCGGTAAAATCAATTTATAGATTGATTCAAGTTGCGATAGATAGAAGTAGCAGAATTGACCAAAACCATGGCAGTGAAGCAGTGCTTATGTATACAGGTGTTTGAGGAAAGGGTTTTTACGGTATAGTTGACGTCTCCTTCATTTTTTTGGATTCTTCTTACGCGTTGCAGTTAGTGTTGATTAGTTAGTGCTCGACCTGTGCCAAAAAATCGTTAAGGATCAGAGTAAGTATAGGATTTAGTTAGTTAAATTAAAAAAGTAAAGCAATTGAATTCGGTCGCTGTAAATGTAATTTATTATGTGAAGCAGGTAGAAAGGACTGGTGGGGATTTCGATCATGATTTGTCGCTCACAACTAACAGAGGAAGGAACTAGTAAAAGTGTATACAGGTACGTTCTCATCATTATAGAATTGCTGATCGTTTTATTTCACACAACACTAGTCACGTCTTCTTTGTTTTTCCTGGAGGCTTGTCGGGTAGCAAGGAAGCCGAAGTGATATTTCTTACAGTGACGTCAATCACAGTCGATTACCCTTTTTGCATCCTTTGTGCTTCTGCCTTTATTACGAAAGGTTAAATTCCCAGTCGGCAATAAAATTTTCCACTTTTATTTTAGGCATTTTCTTTGCTAGAGTCGATTGGAAAATAATTGTTTATTTGTGTGTGTGTACCGTGTGTACAAAGCGTGCACTTGTGAATTGTGTCATACGGTGACAGTGACAGTCATGGGGGTTTTAACAAAGACATTTCACTCGGAGTTGTTGAGTAGCGATAATAAATCGGATACCTTTCGACAGCCAAGTAAGGGCCTTATAAAATCTTTAAGTGTTTAATACTATGTAATTGAAGAGCTTATATGGTTCGATGTTTAAGTTATTGGAGGGAAAGAAATGTTGATTTGTAAATTGAGTTGGAAAAAATTTTAGGAGAAGCTTGTTGACAACAGTGACACTAGAATAATCACAGGTAAGTAAAAGTTATAAGAGTAGTAGTGATGTGGGCAAATAACTTTGAGAAAATTCTACTTTGTAGACATACATTGCAAGTAATATCTGGTGTTGTGCTGTACGAAAAAAGGAGAAAGCAGATCGAAATCGAAGATTGAATGAAAGCTTTATATTTGAATGTGTGTGCCTAATAGAATTTTCTTTCCATGCCAGTATTATTATTACTTCTCCTTTTTACTACTTCAAAGGAGAGAGAAACCTAATTTTTATTCTTAATGGTTTTCTTTGCCTACACTACAAGGTCTTATGTGCATCTCTGGCATAGCAAGAAAGTGTACTTGAAAATTTAATAATTTTGTCAAAGTTTTGTACATGGTAGGCGTAATGGAAGATATGGAATACTTGACGTCTTAATGCTTTTATTTTAGAAGTTAATAACTTGCAGTTGTCTTGCTTTTAAACTAACGGATACCAGAGTACAGAAAAAAGCTACGCTTCTTCATCTATGCTGTATTTACTTTGTTTCAACTCCTCGGTATTATGATTTGGGGAAATACTCTTTTGTAACCCAATTACTCGCTTTTCCATTCTATCATCTATAATAGTAGCCAGATAGTAATAAATTAGGGCAGCACCTTTCATTCTGCAAGTTGGCAATTTCACTTACCTCGAATTTTAGTTTTGAACATTTAGTTTTCTCACATACTTTCATTCTAATATACCATGGTTTAACTGGTTTTGTGTATTTTGCTACAATTATTTGCTAGACCAAGTCAATGCTGAGTGGGACAGGAAAGTAAATATTAAAAAAACGTTCAAGAAAGCATGAAAATGTGCATTTGATGGTTTGCTTTTAAAAACGCAGCCTAGCATAATCTAAGCTTGGCAAAGATCTCATAACTCATAGTTAGCCAGCTTAAAAATTGCATTTCTTGTTGCGTGCAAAATGTTATTTTTTAGTTTCTTGCAACTAATTATAACGATGTTGCAGAGAATATTGAATGCTCGTAGGAGAGGTAGATTAGTTAAACTAGGAAATTACTGTTTTTTTGTTATAGAAAAAAAGAGAGATAGTTATGGTTTTCTGACTGAGTGTGCTTATTTCCTTGTCATGTGAATATTTTAGCTTTGCAGCCGAGTGAAAGAAAAACCACTGCAGTACACTAGTTTCAGTTTTAAAATAACGTTTATATGGTATGTGTAACATTCATTTTATCTCAGTCTCAGTTATTCTTTGTTTGCTTCCCAAACTAAACTTTAGAAAGGAGCAGCCTATAAATTTGTAGGTTTGCTATCCATAAATTAATGAAATGAAAGAGATCCTATCTTCAAAAGCTCTATCTGGATCAAAGAAAGCCCACATATGGGAAAACCGATGGTTAGTCAATAAATGCATGAAGTTTCAAGCATAACAAAATCCGTTGTTGCCAAATCCAACTCACTCATCCAAATGAAGGATGCCGAATCTACCTACGCATCATGAGTTTGGTGATTGTTAGAAACTCTACTCATAAAATCTCTGTAGAATTCAAGGATGGGTAAACCTAACCCAATCCTGGAGAATTCTTTCCCATCGCTTAATGGTAGTCCATTTCGCTGAACCCATAGTCTGTCCATGTCTATTATATCATAACAGCTTCGAAAACCTTTAAAGATTGATTGAATAACACTCTAAATTTAATAAGCTTAAGGAATGGTTATTTCTTTGCAATACTTTAGTTGGCAAATTTATTCAATTCAGCCCTGAATTGATTACCTATCAGGAGATGAGAAGCAAATCTTGGCTTAAGTAAAAGCTTTGTCACAATACACTCCTTTTGCAATAATTTTTGCACTATTTGTACAGAAAGATGAGTTAACTAACAAGTTTCGAAAAGGTATTTAAGATCACTTCTGATACATCTTTTATGATTATTATGGTTTGTTTATTTGTTTGTTTATGATTCTTAAGAAGTTAAATACAGATTTGAAAACATACCTACGGTTCCATGATAATATTGACTAATGTATAGACATGATGAAATCAAAAACAGTCAGTCGGAATGTAATCTTTCTTAAGTAAACAGGTGCCGTATTTTCAGCCAATTGATATTTAGCTACTGGGCAAATAATATATAGTAGTGCATAGTGATGCTAGAATGTAAATGTTATAGTTGCTTTAGCAAACTTCCAGATTTTAACGAGGAATTTTTTTATCCTCTAAAATATTATGAACTTTGGGATAGTTCTGTTTCTGTTGCAAACGAGACATAAAAAATACCATGATCTAGCGCAAATTGTTGTCGTTATTAAGTCCGTATTTCGTAACTTTTTTTCTCTTGGGAAACAAAAGTTCACGAAATGTTTCTTCATTTGATTCTTTTTTGATTTTCACCGGATTAGTTTCTTTAAAAGCTCTTAAGCGCTACAAGGGTATACTAAGCTAAATAGTTTGGAAAATTTGACGACCGAGTCTTTTGACACTTTATGAAATGTGTTTCATCGAGTTAAGATGTATGCTTTTAAATCCTCTTTTGATCTGTTTTACGCAACTTTCATATCACCATTCGTGTTTTCTTTCATAACAAACCTTTGAAAAAACCAGTTATAATTTGTGAAAAATACCTTACTAAATATTAACGCGCAGACGCTGGGAAAATATAATCCTAATTGTTCACTTATTGGGGTTTCTGTTGTAAAATTCTATTTGATGCCAGATGACATTGTTCAAACTTCACAGGCACGTAGAAATAAACATTGAACTATATAATAAAGGAGCAAATAGTCATGTGTGTAAATGACACATTAATCACAGCATTTCTGGGACTCCAGAGCATACTGTGCTGCCGGTACTTGCGAAGTTGCAACTTTACAAGTCATGATATCCCGGTAGAATAATAAATTGGAACCTAAGCAAACTAGGAAACCGTATTGATTCCCTACTAATATTCCATTTTTGTAAAAGTGTGAGCCACCAGTGGCTTCCACATTACGTTCCAAACTGAATTAATATAAAGTAATATGAACTTGAAAACCTAATAAAAATCCATGAACTAGAAAATTTCACTATAACCCTACAAAACAATCAAATTGCCAAATAATCACTACAAATTATTTCCCAACTCCATTTAAAATTTGTTTTACCATCAACTTTAAAAACACAAAACGGCACGAAAATGTTATTTCGTAACTCATTGTGATGATAATCTGTCTGATAAAAGCAAAACTTTGGATTCAAACTTTTCCACAATATTGACACATCACATCAGCACCATTTCAACGCTTAAATTTATGGGAAATAATAAGCAAACAAAAAATTAGCATAAAGTCCAAAACTATGAGAAAGTTCACATCAGGAGCGTGTATGCAAATTAGGTTAACTAACTAACTAACCCTTTGAGTCTCCAAAATGAGTTCAGTATACTCTCATAGCGACCACATTTACACCTTTGTAGGTTGATCCAGGAGCTCAGATTTTCAAGAACCACATTAAACAGCAATTAACAGCGATACATACACACTGGACACAATATCAATATGAGCAGTTTGACTAGTGACCGCGACGGAAATTTGTAAGACGGCTTTAATAGCAGGTCTCGTCACTTCACTCACAAACTCAATTTAACAGAGCGTTAATGCATCTCATCTAAATTATTGATCTACTTGAGTTAGTTGCACAGACCTTCGTATTCCTCATACCAGAATTGCGATGATCAGTAAGTAAGTAAGTATTTAGTCCGTCGCTTGGGAATACCTGAGCTTTCAAATGATGTTTAGAGAAGGGCAACCTTCATGAAATCCTTTGTGCTCTAAAGGCTTAAAGTCCCATTATTATTATTACGGTGGGGGCATGTATGTTGTATGCACTTTCACCATGGGCCAGACGAAACCATGTTCACAGAGACAGGACTGATTAAACTTGCTCTAGATCAGGGCTTACCTCATGATAGAGTTTGAGAGTAAAATTGAATTTCCTATTTCAACGTGTAGGCGCACGCATGAATTCATTTTTTTGTGTCAGGATCAACCTTTTAGAATTCTTAACGAGTTATTAACTAGTAGTTTATAAGCTTGCACTAACCAAACTGAAAATGTGTTTTCCCGCCTTTTGAACTGTGTGTTGCGCACAATCGATATACTGTAACAATACCTTTGTTGTAAAATGAATGGGAGAAATATTTCCTGATTTTGTAGCAAGTTATATTATAGTAGTTGGTAATTGTGTGTCAGTTTTACGGACTGGAGCTGACTGATAATCACATCACGATTGTACTTATGTCTGGAAAATGAGAGGACTCAACAGTTTTTAGGTTGTACGACCGACTTGTTTACAGGGAGAGAGAGGACTGTTGCTCCCACATGGAAAAGGAGTTAGAAGGGCAGAGAAATTTGAGCTTGTGCAGGGTTTGGCTCGTTCATTGGGAAAGTAAGGAAGTATACATGAGGAAATGGAAAGCCAGCAGATTTGTTGGGTGAAAGAAGAGAGAGAGCGCGGAGTTGTTATCTTGGCTCTCTGAGATTTGAATGACAGCGTTCAGCAGCTCTGGCAGGAATGATTCACTGACTGGTTATAGTGTATTTGAAAAGGGATCTTATTTTTGCCTCGTTGTATGTTGAGCATATTTTTGCGGTCATCTCCATTAGTGCTAATGGTGTAAATGGATTAAGTATTTGCAGCATTGTTGTCGATAGATCATTCATATGAAGAGTAATACTCGGTCGGACATATAAAATTAAAGCATAGTGAAGCTGAGGAAAAGTTTTCAAAAGTTAAAGGAAGTCTGTTTGTTATTAATATTTTTTACAGATTGTACAAATGGATGGTAATGGTGTACTGACTCACTAATCGGGAATTGAAAAAAGTTGGGGCCAATTGGGATTGGGAGCATCTGGCTTTGCAATGCAATCTTTATGTATTTGACTGCCATGCTTATTGAGTAGCTTAAAAAATGAGTGCTATGCATCAACTAATTTATGCGACTCTCAGTCACTTGTTCAGGATGATTAAATTGTGCCAAAAATTTAGTCCAATTAGGGAAATCATGGTACTGTATTTTTTGTTGGTTACAATTGAACAACGGGATGTAACCCTTTGAACTAAAAACGAACAATAATAGCTAACGACTTTTAGTTATTTTGTTTGCTAAAATTGACTTGCACTTGACGTTAAGACAAGCTATAGTTTCAGATTTTATTTGGCTTTTTATTTATGAAAAATAAAGGGTTCATACTACTAAATGTTTAGTCTTGAATTTTGTATTTTACATAGCATAAACTCTCATGTTACGAAAAGTTTTTCAAGTAAAGTAAGTAAGTTAAGTCCCTATTCAATTTGACTCAAAAATATTTTCTAGAATAGTTAAAAATTGAGCTAGTAATGCTTAGTAGTTAGTAATAAGAATACCTGTAAGTGATGCATACATGCAAACGTAGCCTGCCAATAGCATGAATCTGCATGACTTTCAGCATCAAAGAAAAGCATTGTATAGTTATAGTTGCTGAGATAAGCAATCCTCGTTACCGGGTTGACAGATGCTACAAATGTTTTACAGCATACCACTCCAAACAGCTCCTTGGATGATGTATGTAATCAAAGTAGCTGGTTATGTTGAACTGAACTTGTACACATATTAAATTACGCTATTTTATCCAACGAAAAGGTAATTTATGAAATCAACATTAAATGTGACTTCTCAACTGGAAATAGTTTCTGCAGTTTGAAAAACTAGTCTGCTCCAGAAAAGTCAACTCTGAACTTTATGTGGGTGCATTGTATTGGAAAAGTGTCAACTCCATATGTAATAAATTGCTGGACGAAATATCAAAACTTGTGTCTCTTCTCTTAGATAAATGTTTTGCTACACACTGAAATCCAGCAGAAACATTTTTGTTATTGCGACTTGAATTCAGAACTTGAAACTCACAAGTTGTCTGCTTTTGATTGATATGCTTCATCGTGTATAAAAGAGAAAGTTTAATAATTTGCTCCTTTGTTTACTTGCACCTTCCACTCAGGATTTTACTTATCCTTTTTCTAGTTTTAGAAAACAATCCTTTCATGATTTTAATTTAATTTTAAGTAAGTGCTTTTACTTTATTTTTGGATAAGCGAAATTTTTACTAGTCCTATTGCACGTAACTCTAAAGCTTAGTGAAGACTCATTTTCGTCAAAATCAGAACGGGGCAAAAAAAAAATTTTGGTTCATGTAATTACTTTTAAGATTCAATTTGATATTGCACTTTGTTTAGATGCACTTTGTTTAGATCCATATTCATTAAAAACTTCCTGAGCAACTTGGCTGAGCGCAACCAGGGATTATGAACGCGTCAAAAAATTAAATAAGATGACGGATAGATTTCAGTATTTGGGGAGATGTTCAAATCGCCACCGTCACCTCATAACCGTAGAAAAATTAGAAAAAATTCCGTCCTTACAAACAGAGTCAGCAAAACGGATCGTGGGGGGACGCTGAAGAGACTTTTGCTTCGCACAACCCCTCGTTTGAAGGAACCTGGGAAGGCCCGCCAGAAACCGCCTTCGGCGATTTCCGTACCCAAGGCCTTCCCAGTTCCCTTCTGCACTCGGGCCTGTGCTCCAAAAGCCTCTCCCACTCCCCCCACACCCCCCTCGGCCAGATTAGAATTTATCCTCCTGTCCTACATATCCAGCGAAGCCTTTTTGTGTCGCAATTCTCGGTTTAAATGACATCACAGGTCTCAGTGTCTCGCATGCTGCTCTTTTGCGGACGGAGTTCTTAATAATTTTTTAATGATTTGGAGGTGGCAGTGACGATTCGAACATCTCCCCAAATACTGAAATCCGTCCACAATGACACACTACAAAATGTCAGTTTACATAATCTCATACAAAATCACTCTCTCAGTTATTTTAGAATTTTCAATGGTTTCCTTAGCCTTGTCTATCAAAAGTTCTGAAATTTTGCACACATGTTTAGAACTATTAAAAG
>Ga0210040_10004385_pt1 | contig 18487 bp, 13 predicted proteins | sample CryGeyCG12114_NA_FD_185462 | JGI IMG/M metagenome (GOLD analysis project Ga0210040, IMG submission 185462) | Groundwater microbial communities from aquifer - Crystal Geyser CG19_WC_8/21/14_NA (SPAdes) (version 2) | ecosystem: Environmental > Aquatic > Deep subsurface > Groundwater | place: USA...
CACTATTAGAAGAATTAGATGCCAATTTACCTTCCGGTCCACTCATTTCTACAAAAATGATATCCGAAGAATCTTCATCTTGCCATGAATGAATACCTTAGAAAGAAAATACATAAAATGAGCAATGAGCTCGGCCAGTGTAATATTTTCCATTTTAGATTCCCTCACACAGTGCCCTAATTTTACAGCAGGTACGGCATAATCAATAAATTATACGAGCGAGCTTTTTGCACGACGTTGCAACACCGCAAAGCGACAGCTTTGCGGCTGTTGCACGTTGTGCAAATGCGAGTGAAGTATAATTGTGATTATGCGAGTGCCGGTAGGCTTTTTAGAAATGTGCAGCACCGCTTACGCGGTGCTGCCACATTTCTACAAAAAGCCTCGGCATGAAGTATAATTAAACTAGTACCTGGCGGTGGCGATTTGGTCAGCATAGACAATTCAGCCTTGAATCGAGATAGTCTTTGCATCGTATTCGTAACTGGTAAATTTATTCCGTATCAGTATCGTCGATCAGTTGTATTAACTAAAACGATGAAACACTGATTTTTTCAACTTTGACACCTTTCACCTTAGAGAAATTAACAAAGTATACTTGAACTAACTTTATGGATTATAGCCTAGTTCGTTACGTTCAGCACACACCTGTCCGCTGTTTTAGTTACATAATAAATTAAATAATAAATTATTCTTCTATATTATTTATGAAGAAAATGCCGCCCTAACTTCAAATTTTTCCGTTCTTTGTTTCCATTGGCTGCTTGGTGTGCGTGCAGCAGTAGACCTGACCTAGACTTTCCATTTTATAGATTGAGTGATTTCATTTGTTCACTAGTCCACTATGTTGCGAAAGTGTTGTGCTTAAGGTTAATTAATTCACTTAATTTACATTATTTAAGACATGTGATATTAGGTGATAACAGTGTTTGAGATTAATGGTATCGTAGCTAAGTATAATATGAAAACTCCGTTCCGTGGTGGTCGTTGATCTAAATTAAATGTAACAGGCTCGGAAACCCAGCCCATTGTGTCTGGGGTCTCGGATTAATTTAGTATAATATATATATTTCATGGGTGTTTGAAGCCTTTAATAATACTAAATTTCCAAATACAATAATACTCCGAATTGTCTTCCCTCTTCAAATTCAATAATATTAGTAAGATCTGTTCTGTGGCAATTGGCAATGGTGAGTAAGAATATAAAAATCCTGATTATCATATACATACAATTATTAACAGTAGATTATTAACAGTAGACTTTTGTCCAGATCTGATTTTCTGTTTTCTATATTATAGCTAATGGACAACTGCTATTGTAACAATGAATATGAAGACCAAAGCCTCCATTTTGTTAAGTATTCCTATCTTGGGATTGCTTGTTTTGCTGTATCTGAACAATTCTATCGACTACAGGAATATTCTGTATGCCAGAACTGAAAAACATACGTATAGGCATAAAGCAGGTAATTTCATATAAATGATAAATATTTTCATGATAATGAAATACTAAATCTAAGTTTCGTTGTCAGAGTTTGACATTTTGAATGGCCCACACATAAATGCCTTGGAGCCTAGAGTGATAGCCAAATTGAAAACGCGGTATTTGTATCCCCCTTTGACAAGAGAATTGTCATATAACCTGACTGATGACACGATCTTGGATCCTTCCATGGGACAATCTCAAATCATTCGCCTGCTCTTCACATACCTGCCCAGTGATCAAAACGGATTTTTTATAGAATGTGGGGCGCTTGATGGGGAGCTCAGATCGAACACGTTGTATTTTGAGCGAAACAAAAAATGGAGTGGACTACTTATTGAGGCTGATCCAGCTAATTTTGATAGTTTATTGATGAAAAGAAGGAAATGCTGGATGAGTAATAGCTGCATGAGTACGAAATCATACCCCATGATGGTAATACGTCAAAAAAGTTACATCCGTATTCCATATTAGTACTAAACTATAAAAGCTAATTTTTTTTATTATGCTTTACAGGTTTCATTTGAGCAATTAGACAATCAAGGGAAAATTTCCGATTTTAGGGCAGGCTACTTAAAAAAGGGATTTGTAGACGTTCAGTGCTTTCCTTTTGCGTCATATATGAGTGCCTTAAACAGAACCCAAGTTGATTACTTTAGTTTAGACGTTGAAGGTGCAGAGTTGCAAATTTTGAAGACAATATCGTTTGAGATGTTTGACATTAGAACATTATCAGTGGAATTTATTCATGATGCTGAAGGTAAAGATGAAATTGAAAAATTCATGACTAGTCAAGGATACATGGTACTAGCAGAGGTAACCCATCCTAATTGGCTGGCTAACGATTTTATATTTGTTAAGAATTCATTCATTAACAAATATTTAAGTAAAGAACAAATTTTAGAGTTAAAACATATCATTTCTGCCAGAATATCCAACTCTAATGTCAGACTGTAGCAAATCCTGTAAACAAATTGTGTGCCGCTAAAAATGGTTGTAAAAAATATTTGATAATTAAGTCGTATACTACAATCAACTTAACTTCTTGAACTTAACTGTTAACTCTTGTTTGTAAAAATTGTATAAATTAGTTTTAGAGCGGCAAGAAATCAATAGATCTGATGTGAAAGAAAAGACTTGCATAGATTACAATTAATAATTTTAGTCGACGTTTTCTTGGGTGACTAACTTTAACTTTCAGTATTAACCAAATAAGTAACAATACGCTCACGCAGTGCTTCGTCAATTACTGTGACTACAGTGACTCCGCTCATAATGGAATATTTTAAGAATAAGGTGCAAATATTAACTTTGTGCCACAATATCTGATATTGTTTTTTTCATTCACCCTTTTTCTTTTGTTAAATTTCATTGTAGAAAAAAATAATTGTGCTATTAGTATTGTCGAGATGCAGTGCTGAATACTCAAATATTGCAAAGTTTGTGTTGTGATACATGTTCGTTGTGTACTTCAGCAAACTATTCGGAAACAGAATAAATGTTGGAACTTTTTGAACTATGCATTTTCCTCATCTCAACCTTTTTTCTTTACATTCACATGTTTTTATTATTATAATTTTGACACAAAATTTGTTGATTATTATTTCCCGTAGCCATCACTCAAACGTAGAGCATACACACAAAAATATAAACGATGACACACTCAAAATAAAGCTTAAAACTATTAGCACACAAAACACTAACCAAAAAGTAAGTTACATTAACCATAAACAACATATTATGCAACAAAACAAATAACATACCTATTATCAATATCGACATAATACATACTATATTCGATTCTCCATTAATTCCAAAACATTAGAAAACTATTGAAGCTGACCACAATTGTCACTATTTCACAACAAATTCAAAAGTGTCAAAATCCGAATTCTGCATACTACAATGAACCATGTGCCTGTCATACACATGAAGTTTAGCCTTTGTCCAGCAATCTCAGTCAGTCAATAATACGGTCCATACGTGAATGGGGAAAGCAAACACGGCTGGATGACGGTAGAAAAACTGATTGATTTGTACGACGAACATAGTTTTGACGTCAAATGCACACAGAAATTTCTAAACGTACACACAACCATAGAAATCTTTTACCGCCTTCTGTCAATTAAACATAGAAGCCAAATCGGTTGGACACCATGTTGGATGAAAAACTCACTAACTATCAATATGACCTGTAAAAACCTTTAAACTCATTGGCAATCTGTCGCTCTAAATAATTACATGTTCAAATCTTCTAGAATATTATTGTCTCCTCCGCCTTTGTCATGGTCGCCCTTCCAGTTCATAGTAAAAAATTGGCAATTAGGATTTTAAATACTATTTATTCTGAAGATGAGCTGTGATTATGATGAGATAATTCAATAGCTCTACTAATAACGGGCTTGCTACTCGTTGTACCAACTCTGCGAATAGATTTGTTTTTAGGATCATACAAGAGTACATCCTCTGTATTGGTGACAAACAGGACATAGCGTCGCTGTCTACCACCCCGTTTTGGTCTCAAAGAGTTTTTCACCACGAGCACACTTCGTAAAGATCTTGTATGTCCCATCAAAGTCGACAAATTTGCTCCACCTGGTAGTGACATGGAATCCCCTCCCCATAATGATGGACTATTGTTATGTACACTTCCAGGAGATCCTCCAGTTTGTGCTTGTAAAGCTGCAATAGCTTCTGGTGGCAAGTCGCCCAGTTCACGGAACATGTTTTCGTTAAAGTTGATGACCTGAAAAGACAAAAAACAGTTGATTAAATTTCGTGTGTGATAGTGTCTATCATTCAATTGGATGATTTATTTGAATAATTTTAAAGGTATATCTTACCTGAACATCTGCGTTGCCCAAAATACCCGACTTTGTCAACTGGTCTCTCAATTCTTGTGGCACATCGTCGGGCAAGTGAGTGTTTCTTCCAGGACTATGCTGTTGCTGAAACTGGTACAAGTTTCCCTGTTGAGAGATATCATAATTGTTGCCATATGCATCCTGTTGAGGTTGCTGTTGGTACGCGTATCCACCATTGTCAGTATTTTCAGGATAAAAGCTATTTTGGTTTACGTTTTGCTCCGCAGATGGCTCATTATTGTAGTCCTCGGGATCTTCTTTCAATAAAGTAGCTAGTTCTTCCAAGCCAACCCTTTTGTTGAATGGTGGAAAAGATGGAGATGCTTGGAAATTATTTTGGGGCTCATCTTGTTGCTGCTCCGTATGGGGTTGCTGGACTTGCTGCTCATTATTTACAAAACTTGCCATCAAAGCATTGAAGGGATTTTCCCCATCGTTAGATTGCTGATGAGGCCAATTGAATTGTTGTTGCATCTGAGGGAAAGACACTATTGTCTGGGGCTGTTGTTGACCTACAGTTTGGTAGTTTGTATTCTGCTGAGCAATTTGTTGATAATTTGTGTTTTGTTGAGCGACTCCTTGTAAGTTTTCGTTTTGCTGATAGAAAGTATTTTGTTGTGGAGCTGCTTGAAAATTATTGATTTGTTGCGATGCTTGAATGTTTTGCTCTTGCTGGTTTTGGTAGTTATTGTTTTGATTTTGTTGGACGACAAATTGATTTTGATAGTTCCTGTTTTGCTGAGCTGTGTCTTGGTAAGTGTTTTGAGTTTGTTGAGATACCCCTTGGTTTTGATAGTTTGCATTTTGCTGTTGATGTACAACTTGATTCTGATAGTTTTCATTTTGCTGCTGGGGTTGGTAGTTATTGTTGTTGTTTTGTTGGGCCTGATAATTGTTATTGTTTTGTTGGGTCTGATAATTGTTATTTTGCTGTCCATTGTTGCTACCTACAGATTGCTGTTGATTTTGCTGCTGTGTTTGGCCAAATACTGGATTTGATGGAGGGTTGTCAAAGTGGACCACAAGTTTGGAGTCACTGTATTCATTTTTATGGGGTCGAATAATCGTTCGTAAAGTAGTGGAACTATGATTCGGTGCTTGTGTTGTGCTATCTTGTTGAGGATTTTCCTGGATCTGCTGTTGTTGTTGTTGAGGTTGTGCAGGGATATAATTATTGTTGATCTGATTGTTATCTAAATGACTTTCAGTAATGATGCTTGGGCCGTGTTGTGATTCGCTTGCTTCTAAGTTGGTGCTTCGATGAGGTCCCCTGAAACAATGAATATTTTTTTAATTTAGCTTTACCTTTTTCTGAAGCAAGCTGTAGTTTTGAAATGCTTCTTACCTAATGGGGAAAGATGAGACAGGCCGTTCAAGTTTGATTTGGTTTCCATGCTCATCCTTTTGCGAATATTTTACGTAGAAGACATGTACAGGCTCTGGCGTAGTTGGAGGAGGAGGTGGTGGGATATATTGGGGTAGAGGTGGCAAAGTAGCATTCGAATCTTGAACAATGATCTCAATGATTGGCTCCGGTTCTTGTAAATACACTGGATAAGGATGTCCATATTGCGGTCCGAGACGAGGGTCGTAAAACGGATTTTGTCCAAAGTGGTTAGCATCTAAACAAATTATGTATAAAATATTTTAAACTTGTAATGCCATTCAATCAAAATAAAATTGCTATTTAAAAAAAATCTTACGATGCCCAGGAAGAACATTTGGATGGGGTATTGAATGGGACCCGATGTGTGTGTTTTGTTGCTGTTGAGTCTTCTCGTCTAAGACTTTCTTATTTTCTTGCTCATTCTTTTTATCCTGCTGACTTTGTAGATACCGATTCAACAAAGGCTGTCCTACCGTCACAGGAGCAATATTGGTACTAGCCGGAAGCGGTGACGGTTGACCTTGCTGTCCATTAACGGCTAATCCGTATTGTTGAAGATACGCGTTCCACATCAGTTTAGGATCTCCGTAGTTAGGAATGGCACCAAAATTTGGATGTGTTTGCTGTATTGGTACACCGGGGGATGCAACTGAAGGGTTTGGACCTAGAAATCCACCTTCACCTTGAGGGGCTAATGATGGATTTGGTGGATAATGCAATTGTTGAGCAGCTAAGGAACTAAGGAAATCAGTTCCGTAGTAAGTATTCACTCCCAGAGGGTTGTTATCGGTGATTCCTTGCGGTAGAAGAATTTTAGATTTTTCCATGCTGCTACCTCCATGGAAGGCTTGGTTTGTCAAAGGCGACGGTGAAACACCAAAGATTCCTTTAAGTTGGTCTGCACTTAAATGTGGAGGAACGGCTGGTTGAGTAGTAGGATGTTCTGTTGGTCCATGAATTTGCTCATGAATGTAGGATTTATGATTTTGTTTTTCGGAATTATCCATGTCATGTCCGGGACCATATAATCCTGGGGATTCTAATTTTGGTTGATGGTATAAACTTCCTTTTGGTGCATCTGAAGGACCCACAGCGTCATCTACTGGTGGGAAAGATGTTGGGTGATGAGGAGTTGCTACTTGTGCAGTGTTTGATGAACCAGATCCTTCCAAGGTGTCTTCAGTTTTCCGATCACCGTGGATTCTTTCGTACAAATAGGAAGATTCCTTAGATCCCAGTCCTAATGCTTTAATTTTTTCTTCGAAATCCTTTTTGTCCATGAATTTGTTTTTCTTTTGTTCTTCAGAATCATCGAGTTCATCCTTATTTCCGAAATTTTTGAGAGGTTTACCTACCACTATTTTTTGTTCTTAAAAGAATTAAAATATAATATTAAAACAAATAATTTTTGTTTTACTATCCTGCTTATGATATGACAATTGATAGATGAAAAACTTACGGTCTTCAAATGCTGATTTTTTTCCATCAAGTCGCACATCTTCAAGTTCACTGCTGCTACGGAATTTGTCATAATTGTAAATAGGTTTTTCATCTCCAGTAATTGGCGGCTCTTTTAATGGTGGATTCAACAAATTTTTCTCTAACTCTCTCTGTTTCATATAGTCCAATATTCCATATGGGCCTTCAACATTTTTCTTCCATGATGATGGAGGTTCTAATTTGTGGTTCAAATAATGATTTCCGACATCTTTTCTTAGAGTAGCTAAAGGATTCGTGGACAAGCCCAGAGCTGCCAATAATTCTTCTGCAGTCTGTTTAACAGGGCTATCTACATGCCGATCTTCATATATATTTCCTGAAAGCAATACAAATTCGCATGCATAAACATATAAGCACATCCGATTCTAAAATGGACTCTTAAAGTGTTAAAATGACCTTGCACTCACCTAATGGTTTATCGTTAAAAGTATTACTGTAACTATTATCGAATCGAGCAGGTGGATTCATAGCACTGACTTGTTCATTCGATTTGAAAACATTTCCTTCAGGGTGATACAGTGGATCCGGCTGGGAATATTTGGCTCCATCTACTTCTTCACTACTATAATGTTTTCCCTTATTACCATATTTTTTCTTCTTTCCGTCATACCTTCCATATTCTACACCACGAGGTTCATCACTATCACTCTCATACCTACTACTATGACTGTACTCGTCTCTAAAGTCATCTTCATGAGTATTTAAAAAGTCATTGGGACGGGTCGGTTTGGATGGACGTCTTTCGAAATCGTCGTCATCGTCCAACTCGGAACCGTATGTCACTTCATGTCGTACTGCCGGTGTCGGTTTGGAAGGTCCATATTCAGTTCCAAAGATTTCTTCAGATGGTTGCTGGCGTGAGGATTGATAGTAGTGATGTTCCACAGAATGGGTAGATGGCGGTGCTCCATCTTTGTAAGTTGGACGCCGATGATCAGGTTTCCTGTGATGTTTATCATACGGAGACTTCCCAAAATGAGGGAAATCAAACGGCCTGCTACTACCCGGGGGATAAATCACAGGAGATTCGAAACTGGCCATGGGTTCTTGATCCACCATTGTTCGTCGATCAATGTGCCCATCTTGTCCATAATCTTTTCCACTGTCAGATTTGGATTTGTCCGATATATTATATTCTGTGTTGGGGTAGCCCGGTGTAGTTCCACTGTTGTAATAGGAATCCAAAGGTGTAGGTGCCGTAGTACTGACTGGTCGATAGGTAGAACCACTGTAGTAATCTTTATTGTTGGTGTGAATGGAGGCTTTGTACGGCTTGGGAGTCGATACTTGCACATTAATTATGCTACCGCCTTTTGGGTTCGGTTTCGGTGTCACTGTGAAGGTTATTTTTTGTTTCACTACTTTCTGTCCACTAGGTTTTGGTGGTCCCTGCATGTAGTTGGAAAATACAAATTATATGAATAAAGATGTAATTTACATTCAATTCAGTTATTAATTGTTGCGTAAGATTACATTGCATATAGATTTTGCATAGTATCAGCATTATACATTAATTTGCTGCAATGCAAATCACAATCCGCAAATTCAAACGAAGGTTGCAAGCGTTGCATTGAAAACAATGAATTGCACGCATGCGTTCAGTGAAGGTCTTTATTCTTTCCAATGCGCAGCTTTTAGTTTTCTTTATGATTGCTGAGAGGCTTGCTTTTTAAAAATAATGTGTAAAAGAATCGTCATTGTAGTAGCTTACTTTGTTAGTTAGTTAGTAAGTAGGTAGATAACGTAAAAATAATTCTTAATTATCAATAAAAAATCTCACATTTGGTCCAAAATTGTTTCGTGGTGGAGCATACTCGACAACTGGTTTATCCTGAGGTGGACCATGATTTCCATGATGTGGATTCTGATAAGGAGGTTGTCTCGGACCAGGAACAGGAGGCAAAGGTTTGTTAAAATTTGGAGCATTATTTTCGTGATGGAAATTATGATTATGAGGTGGGTGATTATTATGGTTGAAATTATTCTTTGGTGGCCCATGATGATTTTGAGGAGGAGGAGGTCGGCTATTTTTGTCATCATGATTTGGAATGTTGTTAGTGTTAGGAGGGAAATGATTATTATGAGGGTGACTGTTCTTTTGGCTGGCTTGAAAGTTTTGAATAGCATTTTGAACTTGCTGTAAGATTTGTTGAGGACTTTGCTGGGAGAACTGTTGTGTGTTTCCATTATTATTGTTGTTATTATTAAATTGATTTGGGAATGTTTGAGAGGTTGATGGGGCAGGTGGAATGTGGTAGGACATCTTTTGAGTTGGTTTCACAACTGGTGGTAATGTGGGTTGTTGTTGAGGATGTTTTGAAGGCGGAGGTCCCTGCGGTTGATTCTATGGTTGAAAAATTTAGGAAATTACATGCACCACAGTAATATGTTTTGTTATTATTGTTTTGAAAAAGTAGTTCTGGTTCATTACAGTAGTAAACTTGATTTGACTACTATTGCACCACTTTCCCTAGCAAATTACATTAATTGGGCCAGAAAAGGACGCTTTAGAATCAGGATTTATTGTACTAGCCGTCAGACTATTTTTTTTTGTTTTTTTCTTCTTATAATGCTAAGTAATAGTTTTTAGTTCTTAATCACAATATCATAACGTAGTTTACTAACTTTATGAGGAGGTGGTCGATTATTATGACTGGGAGGTGGACCCCGATGCCTATGTCTTGGAGGTGGAGGGGGTGGTCTCCTTCTGAAAGGAGGTGGTGGTCTACCTCCACGAACTTTTTGAGCTGGTCCATGTACTTGAATACTTCTATGGTTGATTGGAGGATTTCTATTTCTAAATCCTGGAGGACGTGGTCTCCTCCGAACTGCTTCACTTTGATGAATGCAGTGGCTTATCACAGTCACAAGAATAAGGAAATACTGCAAGAAATGGAACAAAAATATTTTAAGAAATTGAGTTAATCAGATTGAAAGCTATAGCGAATTCAATCTAGCAATTTTCAATGCATTTTCATTGATAGTTTTTATTTTAAATGTGGTTAAAATTGCTTTTTTAGGCTACTAAAAAAAGCGTATTCAATTTAGTCTGACAATTTTGCGAATCTTCAATGCAAAAAATTAGCATAAAGAAGAATAGAGCAATAGTTTTATTATTTAGTACGGAAAATCTCATTTTTGACAATCAAGTGTTACTAGAAACCATAAAACGAGTTTTGGGCTGTCATTCATAAGAAAGTAAGTGCAATAACGCACATTTGGTCACTTAGAGAACTCAATTTAAGGGTAAATGGGGAAGAAAACTACGTCTGTTAACTAACCAACCTACGCATGGCATAATTTATTTATGACAAATGAACTGGGCTCTCATGATACTCATTAATGAAACAATCCAATAAGCGTAAAACTGATGAATGGCTATGAATTTTGATTCCTTTTCATCTGCACATCAATCTTAACTTTATGAATTTACACACACCATGAACATATTATCAGGTTTCCACCATTATAGCATCTCTCACATTATTTGGCCGTGGGTAGTTTGGCGTGGTGGGTTTATAGGCCGCATAGTCATAGTATTTCTAATGAACTGGTCTCAAGAAATGTAAATAGCTTTGAAGCGACTCGACGTTTATGTTCTTTTTCATTGTTTAGACGAATTCTCATGCATGAGAATGAAATTGTGAAAACGCTTGTATGTAATGATACTTTTTTAAGATCTAAAATCTATCGTGAATGGCATACTATTTTATTCTGACTAACTCTGTGTGAAGATTTTCTTCTGTACTAAACTATGGACCAAGTATCCGAAATAAAACCATTATTATTATTATTATTAGTCTACACTCTACAGGTCACATTTGGGATCACGCAGCCAAATCATATAGCTCGTTTCCCCCTGGAAACATACTATAGCGTTCTCTCATCCATTAAAATTAAGAGAAAACTGTCAATCTCTTGCATATTAGAAAGTGCTGTACATAAACTCATTATGGTACAACAGCAAATACTATGTGTTTTCTAACTAACTAAATTTTAAAGTGAATTGTAATCAACCGGCTCACTCACCAACCAAGCCAATGTGTCAAAATAACATGAGAGCAATTTGTTAACATTGTTTTAATTACTCCGTCTTTACACGCAGGTACAGAAAAAAGAAACGCATATTAAATATGATCGATGAATTTGACCTCAGGGATCCCCAGGGATTGCTTCACATACTTCACGTACCCAAAGCACACATGCCCAACCTTAGGCCTACATTTTTCTCGTTCACCAACTCCAGCTCACGTAGTTCGCCTACTCGTTTGTAAAATTCAACTCACTTAAACCCCAGTGCACGTAAATTAGTGCAGCAAGTGAATCTAATCTTGTCGAATTTGTAGTTGTCGTGAACTCAATTCTGTACAAAATGTGCATATCTGCTCAAAATGGCAATATCCTTGAACCGGTTGCTTACTAATTAACTATACACCACCTTTCACCCTCAAGTATTGTTTTTATCGAATGTATTTTTCTTTTTCACTTTAATTTCATGGTTAATCTGCAATTAGCAAGCTACCAAATGAGGTGTTTCCAAATATGTTTGGAAAAACAAAATTTAAGTAGTCTTTGCATATAGTTCTTCCATTATCCTTATCTGCGCATACTTTAGTCTTACTTTCATAATTTATATCGAATATTGCTCATTATATATACGACGTAGTACTTTTGTGGAATGTCATCATGCGTTCAATTAGCTTACGAAACGAATCTTTTCAACCATAACCAAAACCTGTTAAACCGTTAGACCCGGAGTCACTGGGCCAACTGTACTCACATACACACAAAGTGTACAGTTCAAATTCATTCTTTTAGTTAGTTATTTATTGTAAGTTGGCTAGTTCGTCAAGCGTATACTGGCAGTAGCTGCATTCAAGTTCATTCTTAGTCAAATGAGCAATTAAATTTTGGAAGCAAAAACAAAGGTATATTATGTCATCATGCCACCATGAGAGCAAAAAATGCTGCTTACAACCATTTACATGATGCTGCTGATGATAATGAACTTGATAGTAGGCAGTGTAAATTACAATCGGAAGACATGAAAAGTGTGATCAATTTTCTTATGTTCCAAGCAAAAGTTGGACTGCACATTGATTTCCTAGGCTGATTTGATCACGAGCAGGGAAAATACATAAATCATGGCAGAAGAAGTTCATTCATGCAAGCGAATTTGCATCGCTCCTGGTGAAAATGGCAAGCAATTTAAAAATATTTTAGTTAGATTGTCTAAATTTTTGTACTATGTGAAGATTTACTTTCAAATCGTGAGGAAGAGCTTCGAAAAACACAAGTAGCTGCAATATTTTGCAGTGCAACAAGTGAGCATCTATAATCATGACTGATGATTGTACTATACTGATTAGAAAAGCTACTTCATTTCACAAACAATTAGGTTTAGTTGGCTAAGTGAGAATACAATGACTTAATGGAACATGAATGACCTCTTTTAGCAAAAAAAAGGGATCATCATCGCATTGCGATTTGCATGCTATTCAAGACGTTGCATTTTTATGGACAATAAAACAAAGACAGTTGATTCACGGTGTGTCAGCTTTAGTTAGTTAGTTGGCTAGTATTAGGAACAGTTTCACTCTTTTAGAAATCACCCAAACATAGTAGTGCTAATCTTTATTTATTAATCTTAACTTAAACCTGAAAAATTATGTAGATGTCAAGCAAGTATTAACTTACTAACTAACTAGGTAGGACCACCCTAAATATTTCAGGAAGTGATAATTTTTGTATACTATGGACTGCTGTAAGCCGTACACATTTATTACACAAAATCTAAGTCGGATCCCAATTTCAGGTCCCAAGTGCGATTATCTATCGTAAGTGAGATAATAAAATGTCCTTGAATTACATTACTTGAATTAGTGCAAATGAACTAAATTAAATGCTAATTTAAAATATTATCACCTCGTTTCGTTATCCTAACATAAATTTTCGTGGTACACTTTTCTAACTACACCTAGTTAGTAGTTGATATGCATTTTCCTTTCATTCCTAGTCCACCTGTGCATGAAATTGATAATAAAAATCACTAACATTATTCTAAACATCCGATAGTGGAGAGCTGAACAATGAAAGCTTACTCATATGTAAGACTGTCCAAAACTAGGTACTCAGTAGATTTGCTCTTCTTTTCCATTCGGACATATGAGCAATACTATTATTTTATGCATTTGTACCTGTTGAGCTTTTTTTTGGCACAGCAAGAGTTGTTCTAGTTTCTGGTTTTCTATTCAACCCAATCTATATCAAAAGTGTTCTATTCTCTGATCAATAGTTATAGTTAGGTAGACATACCGGTATTAACCAGAGTAAATATCCGTATACTATTCTATTGATCACCAATAAGCACAAATAAGTACTTTTGCTTTCTCATGGGAGTGACAAATGTGCTGACGTTCCTACAACTATAAAGAATAGGACAAGACAAGAGCCAAAATTTGGGCAAGATTTGACATTTTGATAATCAGTCAATTTGAACTGCAAGTGAATTCTATATCGGACGTCATTCAAGTCGTCAGAGGGCAGAACATAAATAAATCTCAGTCAATTTTTCATAGTGTAGTATTTACACGTCGCTTGTAACTTACACAAACGAATTGATCGAAGAAGATAACAAGGGTCAATAGAAACTGCTGACTGGCGCTGAAGTTAAGTAGCTGTTAACTTTAATGTTAAATCTGTATTCATGTCGTCACCGCATCCAACCACATCTAACTATTTTACAAAGAATGTTACTCACATATTTCTGTAGTAAACTGGAATTAGACAAGATCGTTTGTATGCAAAATCAAATTATCTGTCTTGTATGAAAATCATGATTTTCAGGTAAATGTACACACAAGCTACAATGATAACGAGCTGTGTTTACTCGTAAAAATCGTTTAATTAGAATTTCTCTTTAATTTGAAGCATGATTTCTTAGGCAGATGATTTCCTCTGCACTCAACACGCCTAAAGCTCAACAAGTTCGTTACTACTTGTAGACATTTAGATTTTGCGCAAATTTTTGGGCCAAACTGTCTACAGTTGATGAACTCATCTCAAATCTAGCTTGTATACTGATGGTGACAAAACACTTAACTCTTTGCATACATAATCTTTCCCATTTTTAAGGCGTGTATCCAAAGCCACTACAATTCTTTCGTCTCATCAATAAAAGTACTCTATCTAATGAAAGTCATTAAGGAAATCAAATAACCACAATAGAAACTCTGTTGACGAACTTTCAGCCTCTGTGACATTTAGGAAACGAAAAAACCTCAAACTCACATCCAATATTTTAGCACACCAAATCTCCCACGCATCATAAAAGGTAGTTAATATAACACATGAACATAATGTGTAACAAGTTTCTTCAATCTTGGCCCTGCAGCCATACATTGTTCTACTGACTTTTGTTTTTCACGTGAAATCATGATTAACATAACTGCGTACATTTCCACACAAAAAAAAGACGCTCTTGGTAATTTCTCACGCGCTAAACATAAAGTGCGTTAAGATATGATTTTAAAATAACCAACCGGGATGATTTCTATTTCAGTAAATAATGTAATTGCTCTCAAGAATTTTCGGCAACTAACTAATATATTTTTTCCTATAGTGCCCCCAAAACAATAAATTGTATTCTCTATTCATTCATTCATTCATGCTATCGTGCAAATTAAATGCTTGCGTACGATTGGGTTACGAATTAAAATTAAATTGCAAAAATCACTCATTTACTGGTTTGGTTCACGCATACAAGTCACAGTTGTATAAACTTTGAGTTAACGTAAAATCATGTCCTAGACTTGGCCATCATTTTACGGTTTCATCAGCATTATCATTAAAGAAGCGTGAAACATTGAGCAAGTTATTGGTTAGTTGTAAGTTCAGTTGGTAAGGTGAAATGGTAAAATCATTACACGAAGGTGTTTTGCGAGTTACAGTGTATTATATGGAAAGGAAACGAGAAATGCGAGACTGTTTATTTCCTTGTTTGTATTGTATACACACACACACACTGGTAGAAGATTCCACAAGTGCATTTAAAAAGTGAGTAGAGCTTCTGCACAGATTCAAGCATTTCCCTATCTATCAATGACTACTATGAGTGGATGACTTATTCACTTGTTTTATACAGGAGTTGAGTTTGGGAGTTTCATGATATAAGGTCATACCGTTACAGATAATAAGCTGAGTAACCTACATCTGCACATTTCTTGGGTTGATTGTTCAAGTTCAGGCTTTGTCGATTGAGAGCATCATTGCACACTATACATTCAGCTGGTTAGTTAGCATGTGAGCAAGAAAGATGTCAAACCAGAAATGTAGTTAGTTTTGGCTAGTAGATGTGTATGAGGCTTACATAAGATACAAGAATGGGATTCTCAAATTTCTAGTGTTTTTAGTTTTCTATACTACATCCAGGGTGGGGCAAAAGGTGACCTTTCGTATAGACTGTACCGTTTTGATTTCAATTTGAAAATAAAAGTGTCCTGTTAGTAAAATATTAGTTTTCAACTATACTTGAGATTCATATGACAAAAATTGTTTGCATATGGTGGAATGAGCGATTTAAAGCAAACCGGTAAAAAGTTGACAGCCAAATTTCCAGTTGAACTTTGTCAACTCAAATTAATTTAGTTGTTGTGGCATGTAACAATTAATTTCCTACCTACTAGATTCAACAAGATTTTACAAAATTCATTAAAAAACGACCGTTATGTACACTTTCCTTGAAATACTTTGCTCATATTTTCTCTTTCACTTTTCTGGCAAAGTTTTAAACATTAGTGTTAGATATGAAAAGCATGCAAATTGAAGATCACTCCCGTGGGATCTAATCCCATTGTGAAAATTAAAGTCCAAAGGAACTTAAACATTAAAACAAGCACAAAAAACGTCACACAAATGAACTGGGTCAACTATTACTCCTAAACCTAAACTCTTACTCACATGCAAAAAAGTGCATAGCGTCCATTTGTCTCACTTTTTACTCCCATTTCCTTTTGTGCATACCAACTAACAAAGCATTACTTACACTAAAAAAGGGATCAAAATTATAACACTTACGGTAAATCTACGCAGACTTTTTAAAACTCTGGGCTCCATTTTAAGAACCTTTGGTACAATTATGCCAACCAACCCCGATGGACCGTTAACAAACAAGTGTCACTATTGGCACAATGGCACGAAAACTCTTTTTCTGTGCTAAAAGCACATTTTAAAACTAATGTAAATTTTCACCAATCCAAGTTGTATTTCTCCCAAGAAAAACTGTCCCATTTATTTATTCCACTTTCAAAATTTCAACAAATTGGTCACAAAACAATTTTTCACTTTTTCATCTGTGTGCACTCAAGTAACCTACTATGTCATCCTGTAGCAGTAGATTCTTCGTACCGTTGTCTTGTTGGCAGACGAGTCCAGAGAGCTCTGCTAGATCCTGGTTTGGCCTCTAGTTGCAACAAAGATGACGAGAATGATCAAGCTGACCTGCTAACAACACAGCAATTCAATGACCCACCGAATCTTATGTGTTTGAAGTAGGGACAACAAGTTGTGAGCTCATATAGTCATTCTTTGTACTAGAAAATCTGCTTTACCTGCTCCACCAACTTTTTTCCGTGTCCTTACCAGTCAGAAGTTGGGGGAATCTTCCAATGTGTAAGGTGGATTGAATAGTTAGTTGATCAACTTCCTTCATCAGAAGGTATATACACACATGCATGCATGCAAACTTATGTATGCATGCAGGTACCAAACATTTTCCACTCTCCTATACGTTGAATTAATTCCTTATCATGTAAAATTACATTTCATTGTAAAACAACTTTGAACTCCCAAGAGATTAATCGTTTACGTGCACCCCACATCTATACTACTAGAGCATTATCAAGTCATCTGTAGTTTAGTTAGATAGTGTGGTTTGGTTTTGGTAAATTATTTTTTACCCGTCGTTTGCAAAATGTACCTCTTGAAGTGGCCATCCTTTCACATATTGTATGATAAAAAGACACCCTACAGAAATAAGGCAGCTGCATACACACACGCGAATAATGTGAGAGCAGACTGGGTAAAGATTTTGAAGCTAATCTAGTATTATCAATAGGAGATCATTGAGATGCTATGTTAAAGTAGTTAGTTAGTTAGTAGCCGAATCGATCATGGTGGTAACCAACGAGTCAAGTTCAATCTCTGGTTAATTTATTCTATGGATGGGCGAGCGTGAGAGTATCTCACCTGTCCTTATGTTTTTTTGCTGGAAAAAAACATTTCATAGTATGGAGTTACCTCTCTCGAACAAAACTTAAAATTCTATCTCCTCATGCAGTTTTGAAGCTAGAGCTTCGATTCAAAAAGGTTTTGGTAGGTCTGCTCCGTGTCCACAACTTAATGGGCCACTTTTTTAAAATTCGTCTTAGTTGGGGAGTTATTTAGGGAAATATCATGTTTGGTCTTTCGTAACTATGGGAACTTTTTTTGAAGAATATTTTTTTGAAATTATCAACTAATTTTGGAGGAGCTCCCATTGGCTCATTTTCAACATAAATTCAAAGAACTTTTATGAAAATTGCTTAGAATCGTATGCTTTGTTCATCTATTTTATCGGTTTCAGTCATATTATGCTTGCTGAGCACACAACAGCGTTCAAAGTGGGTGAAATAAAAAAAACTGACAAATTTTTTTTGATCGATTATAGAAGTGCGATCCCCCTCTCCGAATTTTTCAGAAATCGCATATGTTATTGAAAAATATCTAACGAGAGCATGAAAAAAATTTTGAATGGCGACCGTGAATCCTTCATATTAAAAAGTGTGCTTGAATGTAGCAATTTTTCAACTTTTTCAATTGGACAAATGACTATGGAAACTGAAAACATAATAACATGATTTTAATGAAATGTAATGCTTTGACGCCACAAGAATTGTTTTGGCATTTCTTTAAAAACAATCAAGTCAAAAGTATTTAGAGGATGAGCTTGTAATATTGTATTACTTATAATGATATAAATATCACTGTAAAAATCATATTAGAACATGATATTACCAGTGTCCATTTACATTTACAATTTTTGGATTTTAAAAGCTTGAAATAAAAAATAATTCGGAAAAACCGACAAAATCTATGGATGGGATCCTTATAGTGGCCGGAAAAGTATTAAACAAGAGTATTTATTAGCAACAGTAGTTACTTAATTTTTTCAGCAATGTCAAGCCCATACATGGCCCGCAGTATTAAATGTTTGTT
>Ga0210040_10004386_pt1 | contig 18484 bp, 19 predicted proteins | sample CryGeyCG12114_NA_FD_185462 | JGI IMG/M metagenome (GOLD analysis project Ga0210040, IMG submission 185462) | Groundwater microbial communities from aquifer - Crystal Geyser CG19_WC_8/21/14_NA (SPAdes) (version 2) | ecosystem: Environmental > Aquatic > Deep subsurface > Groundwater | place: USA...
TTCGCCCGCCGTTGGGGCAGTATGGGGAAGCCTGCTGGTGGCCTCCTAAAAATAGCTGGTGCTGGGATGGCACAGCCTTACGCAACGGAGTGGTAGCGCACGCAATAGGCCAGAATTCCACCAACGAGGCCTAACGCTAGCAGCCACGCCCCTCCCTGCCCGGTCTCGTCGCCCAGGACGAACCGCGTAGGCTGGTTTGGGTCGTAGCGCACCAGGACTGTTTCTCCCATCGCGTAACGCGCTGGGGGATTGCCCAGATCGTAACGGGCCTCCAGGGGCGCCTGGCCAGCGGGATGAAATCGAACAACCGGATAGTGAGCGGTTTCGAAGTCCCCGGTATCTGTCTCTAAACGCACCACGACTCCAAGCGCACGCAGGCCATGTTGTTGCAGCCACCGACGCTTGGCGTACTGCTTGGCCGTCACGTAACTACTTACGCCCACTGCCGTCACCAAGACTACTACCACAAAGGCACCAACGAAAGAGGAAACCGTAGCAGACATTAGCAAACTCGAAGCCCTGTAAAATAAAAGAAGGATACCCAATAGCACCTGAAAAAGCTACTTTCGATTGATTTCTCCCAGGTCGAGCTTATAACATCTGACAATTCACCGTTTGCAGCTTGTAAAACGCTTACGCCTCATCTAAACTACCATTCTACTAAATACTAAAACGCCCTGGCACTTCAATCGGCAGTTACTTCCCCCTTTTACGGTCATCCTTGATGCCCTTGATTATTAGCCTGAGGAAAAGACAACCCAATATGAACCAGCCGATTCCCTTCGCAAGGGAGACAAAAGGTGACATCACATGGTCAATCTCGCTAGCATGGGCTGTAGCCGGCAGTAAAGTAAATAGTAGGAAGTAAAAGCACAGATTTTCAAGGTTTTTCATATCACTAAAGTACCGTGGCTGTTGCAGGACTCGGCCCGACACTGTTACGGGAGGCCGGTGCGGGTCAAATCAAGCCAAGAAGTCTACCAAACCCACCATTTGCCCTTGCTTAGACGGGGTCTAGTGCGGCTGCCGCGCTGATTAACGGGTGCTGCAACAGCCACGACCGTTCACGCTTGTATACCTAATCGCTCTGTTTTGAGGTGGTCGAGTTAGATGAGACAGAGTTGGGTGTTGGGTAGAAGTGTTTGTTGTTCAAAGCGATGCGGGCACTCATAGCCTAGTGCCGAATGCCGTCGCTGGTGATTGTAGTAATCAAAATAGGTGGCTAGTTCGGCTTGTGCCTCGGCGACGGAGGCGAAAGCCGAGCGGTCCAGCAGCACCTCGGTTTTTACCCGCGACCAGAGACTCTCGGCTTGGGCGTTGTCGTAGCATTCGCCTTTGCGGCTCATGCTACGCACCAAGTGCCGATCCGTGAGCAGGCGCCGATAGGCGTTGCCGCAGTACTGCCCGCCCCGGTCCGAATGGACAAGCAGCCCCGCGGCCGGCTGTCGGCTCAGTAGCGCCCGCCGCAAGGCCGTGACCACCAATTCTTCGGGCATACTACCGAGCACCTGCCAGCCTACTACCCGTTTGGTGTGCACATCCTGAAACGCAGCCAGATACGCCCAGCTACCGTTTTGGAGCGGCAAATAGGTAATATCGCCCACCCATACCTGATCGGCCGCCGTGGGGGCTGGCCGATTCAGCAGGTGATTGGCGGCCACCCGCGGACCATGTTCACGCTGCGTGGTGCGCGGGACGAACGCACGCGGCTGCACGGCCAGTAGTTCGCGTCGGCGCAGGGCCTGCCGGATACGATGACGACCTACCTGGTGCCCCTGCGCCGGCAGCTCAGCCCGCAAGCGCCGCGTGCCATAGCGCCGCTTATGCTGCAGAAACGTCTGGCACAACGCCTGCTCCCAAGCGGGTACCAGGGGCCGACCAATCGCCTTTTTCTGCCAGCGATAGTAACTGGCCACCCCTACGCGCAACACCTGGCAGAGGCGGCGTACCGGATAGTGCTGCCGCTGCGCTTGAATAAAGCGGTAGCGGCTCACGGCGTCGGCTGCGTAAAGATGGCCAAGGCTTTTTTTAGGATGTCCCGCTCCTGCTGTAGGCGCCGGACTTCGGCCTGCAACTGCCGCATGGCCGCGCTTTCACGCTCCCCACCGCCCCCCTCTGGGGGCAAGGCACTGGCTTTTTGCCATTTGTAGAGCAGTTTGGCGCTGATGCCGAGTTGACGGGCCGCCGCTTGCGTGCTGCGACTTTCACTAGCCAGGCGCAATGCCTCGGCTCGGAAGGCCTCGTCATACCGCCGGCGTTTACGCGGCGGGTTGCTGTTCTTGGATGAATTCATGACAGAAGAAAGATAACGCCCTTTTCTGTCTCACTTCGTTAGACCCTCTCACCCTGAGGTGGTCGGTTTCGAGGGCGGACCAGTTATAACCGAAAACCCTTCCCATTACCATAAGACCTGGGCCGGGCCCAGGCAGTAACTTACCAGACTATATTCTCCGAATGCGCAGTGCCCCCTTACCCATGCAGCCCGCTTTTATCCGCTTGGAAGACGCTATTCGCCGGCTTTACCCCCAGTGCACGGCGGCGGAATGGGCCTACCTGCGTAGCGGCTTTCAGGCCGAAGCGCTCCCGGCCCACGCCTTGTTCGGGCAGCTCCGGCAGGAGCACCGGCTGAGCTTTGTGGCCCAGGGGCTGATGCGCGTTTACTACGTCAACCCGCAAGGGCAGGAAGTGACGATTCGCTTCGCCGCCGAAGGCGACTACTCCACCGACTATTACGCCTTTATTACCCAAACCCCGAGTCTGTTCCACCTCCAGAGCCTGGAGCCGACGACCTTGCTGACCGCCTCCTATCAGCACATCCAGCACTGCTACCAGCTCCACCCCGGCTTGGAACGCTACGGCCGCTTAATCGCGGAGGAAGTCTTCAAGGACCAACACCAACGCCTGGTCAGCTTTCAGATGGATCCCGCCGAGCAGCGCTACTTGCACTTCCTGCACCAGCACCCGGCCCTCTTCCAGCGCATCTCGCTGACCCACCTTGCGTCCTACCTGGGCATTGAGCGGCAGTCGCTGAGTCGAATCCGCAAAAAATTAGTCGGCCCGTAACGATTGTCACTTTTGTGTCAGGCCCCCCGGCTGGGCATATACGACCTTTGACGCAGCAAAAACGCAACAATCCCCCGCTCCGTCCATGGCCACTACCTTGCAACTAACGCCCCAGCTTTGGCAATTAAAGCTGAACTTGGTCAACTGCTACCTGCTGGAAACGGAGGATGGCCTGCTGCTGATTGATACGGGCTACCCAGGGAGCACCGACAAACTCTTCGCCGCCATCCGGGCGACGGGCCACGACCCGGCTCACATTCGCCATCTGCTGTTCACCCACTGTCATATTGACCACGGCGGCAGCGCCGCCGAGGTGCGCCGGCGCACCTCGGCGCGCACGTACGCCCATACGCTCGATGCGCCGCTGATTGCCCAAGGCCTCGCCGAGCGGCCCGGCACGGCCCGGACGCCCGGGCTGGTCAACTTCTTGGTGTACCTGTTCTTTATCAAGTACGAAGGCACGACCTACGAGCCCGTGCCCGTGGACCACCTGTTGCACCACGGCGACGTGCTGCCCCTGGCAGGGGGCCTCGAAGTCATCCACACGCCCGGCCACAGCGCGGGCCACGTGTGCCTGTTGCTGCGGCAAGCGGGCGTGCTCGTGGCCGGCGACCTCTGCTCGCACGTGGCGGGGCTCAGCTACAGCACGATAAACGAAGACCGCGCTTTGACTCAGCAGAGTATTCTGCGGGTAGCGGAGTACCCGTTCCAGCGCGCGGTATTTGGTCACGGCGACGCCCTGCCCTAGCCAGCGGCCCAGCACTTGAAAGACAAGTTCGCCAACGCTTAGGGAGGGGTCCTCACCAAAACAGGTAACGGCCCTAGCGGCCTACATAGCGCGGCCAGCCTGAAGATCGGGCTCCGAAATCGCTCGGACGCCTCCGGCCTCAGATCAGCACCCGACTGCCGAATAGCGTTAGCTTACTAGGGTGCCGACGCGTTGGGTAGCGAATCTCCCCTACACTGAGAATCAGCACTATGCGTAATCCTACTGGCCGCGCGGGGTTCGGTTGCGGATGCGACTCAGGCTCACGGGCGTCATGCCCAAAAAGTTGGCGATATAATGCTGGGGCACTCGCGCTAGGATCTGAGGATTGCCACTGGCGAGCAGCGCCGCATAGCGCTCGGCGGGGCTCAACAGCAGTAAACTCACCATCCGCTCTTCCAGGCCCACGGCCAGGTATTCGGCCAGTCGCCGCCCCAACTGCTGCCAAGCCATCCGCTGGGCGAATAAATCAGCGAGCACCGCATAGGAAAAGGTCAGGCAACAACTCGCGCTCAGGGCCTCAATGGTGACCAATGAGGGCCGGCCGGTCAGGCTGCTGAAGTAAGCGCCCATCAACTGGTCTTCGAAAAAGAAGTAGCTGGTGCGCTGCTCGCTGTCTTTGGTATAGTACTGCCGGAACATACCTTCCAGCACGAAGGCCACCTCGCCCGCGACGCGGCCCTGCTCGGCAAATACGCCGTGCTTGGCCACGGTAACCAGGCGCAGGTGCGGCAGCAGCAAGCCCCAGTCCTCGTCGCTTAAGGGAGCCAATTGGCTCAGGTGCTGGCGCAGGCGCTGCGTGGAGTCGGGTAGGGACGGGAGCATGAGAGAAGGAATAGAGAACGCGCCCGTAAGTTAGTCGTGGTGACGTCAGTCGTAGTGCCGTCGTGCGCTTAAGTGAGCAGAGCAAACACCCGGCAGCAACGGTAGCCCCTGGCGGCGCGAGACGGCCGGAGGTAACGCCGGTAAGTTCTGCATTTCTTATCGATTGTTATCGTTCTAACCGCCTGGCAAGCCGGTCCTTTGTGGTGTTCTCTTCTGCTTGTTCACTTCCCAAACCCTTTCCTATGAACATCCTCATCGCGGGCGGCACCGGCCTGGTCGGTACCCGTCTGGCCGCCGTGCTTACCGAAGCCGGCCATCACGTGGCCCTGTTGAGCCGCACGGTGACGCCCGGCGGCCCCTACCGCACGTTTGCGTGGGACCCCGCCGCCGGCACGATCGACCCCGCTGCTGTGCCCTTCGCCGACGCCATCGTGAATCTGGCCGGCGCCAATGTAGGGGAGGGCAAATGGACAGCCGCCCGTAAACAGGAGCTACTGGCCAGCCGGGTAGACAGCCTGCGGCTGCTACACCGCGAGCTGGCTACCCCCGGCCACCACGTGCACGTCGTTGTCTCCGCCTCGGCCATTGGCCTCTACGGGAACACCGGGGAGGCGCTGGTGACGGAGGATACGCCCCCGGTCGGTCATGACCTGCTCGGCGAACTAACGCAGGCCTGGGAGCGCGCCACCGCACCCCTCGCGGCCCTGGGCCTGCGGGTCGTCGTGCCACGCATTGGGGTGGTGCTGAGTTCGGCGGGTGGGGCCTTGCCGGCCATGGCGGGACCGGTAAAGCTGGGCTTTGGCGCGCCACTGGGTAGTGGCCAGCAGTGGATTTCCTGGATTCACATCGAGGATTTGTGCCGCCTCTTTTTGGCCATGCTGACGGATGACGCCTGGCAAGGTCCCTACAACGCGGTAGCTCCCTCCCCGGCCACGAACGCCACCTTCACCACCGTGCTGGCCCAGGTACTGCACCGCCCGCTGCTGCTGCCCAAGATTCCCGCTTTCGTGCTGCAGGTAGCCATGGGAGAGCAGAGTGAGATGGTGCTGACCGGCAAGCGCGTGAGCGCCGCCAAAGTGCTGGCCCATGACTTTACTTTCCAGTATCCTAATTTGCGGGAGGCCTTGCAGGCGCTGTATGCTCCGGCCACAGAAACGAGTCAACCGCATTAAAAAACGTTCGTATCTCGGGCCGGGTAGGGCCACGAAGTACTTGCTGCGTCGCCGTGCCCGTTAAAAGGACCTGCCATGACTCGTTATTTATCCACTAGCTAAGCACGTATGCCCCCTTCTACCTCCCAAACGGCGCTGATCACCGGGGCCACCAGCGGCATTGGTTACGAACTGGCCAAGCTCTTCGCCCAGGACCAGATTAACCTCGTACTGGTGGCCCGGCGTCAACCGGAACTCGACCAGATCAAAGCCGATTTCGAGCGCCAGTACGGCATTCAGGTCACCTGCCTGGCCGCCGACCTGAGCGAAACCGGCCAGGCTGCCGCCGTGTATGCGCAGTGCCAAGCCCAGGGTATCGTCCTGGATTACGTGGTCAACAACGCGGGCTTTGGTTCCTATAAAGACGTGGTGCAGGAAGAAGCCACCACGTACGAAGCCATGCTGACGCTGAACGTGCTGGCGCTCACCACACTCTCGACGCTGGCCGCCCAGGACATGGTGCGTCGTCGCTCGGGCCGCATCCTGAACGTAGGCTCCACCTCGGCCTTTCAGCCGGTGCCGCACATGGCCGTGTACGGGGCTTCCAAGAGCTATATCATGCACTTCACCGAGGCCCTGCACGCCGAGCTGCGGGGCACGGGCGTGACGGCCACCGTGCTCAGCCCCGGCGTCACGGCCACTGCGTTCCTTGAGAGAGCCGACATGGGCGGCTGGTCGCAGGCGCAAGGCCGGCTGCCCACCCCCGCCGCCGTGGCCCAGGTTGGGTATCGAGCCATGCAGCAAGGTCAGCTAAACGTGGTGCCCGGCTTGAAAAACAAATTGCTGGCGTTGAGCATCAGCCTGATGCCGTTTCGGGCCTTGAAGCTGGCCATGTCCGCGCGTTTCATGCGCGAAGGAAAGTAACTGCGCATCGGCTCTCACGCCCCCTAGAATTACCTTCTTTAACAGCTCCTCGGCAACCTGCTGGCCCCGGTCGCGCCGGGGTGCGCTCCCGCTCCCTGCTCCCCAACCGGGAAGGCCTTATCTTGCGCTCCATGACTCCGCTGCACTACTATCCTCCCGAGTTAGCCGGGGCTTTGCGCCAGGGCTGGCCAGCCTCGGCTCCAGCCTTGCCACCACCCGCAGTGCTCACCCAGTTTATCTCGGTGCTCTACCAGGCCAGTCTGCTGTTTGAAGAAGGACGCCGGGTAGACTGCCACGCCGTGTTGGCTTCGCCCGCGCAGTTGGAGGGCCAAGCCGTCGCCCTGACGGATTTTCACCTGGTGCGCTTCGCCGAGCCGCGGGCCTGGAACGAGCAGGAGTTGCGCCGCTTGAGTCCGGCCGTGCAACACCCTAATAGCCTGCTGGCCGTGGAGTCGGTGGCCGGGCACTTGCAGCTGTGGGGCATGCTCTTCAGTGGGCACCAGTGGGACCAGGTGCCGGATGACGGGCGGCAAGCCGCCGCCGTCGCGCCCCAGGCATTGCTCGTGCAACTGAGTGGGCCGGGGAGTATGGTCTTCTACTACGGGGCCCGTCGCCTGCTCACGCTGCAGCGCGGGCGCATTGAGGGGCACGGCTTTGTCGAGTTTCCCCAGGCCTGGGGCGAAGGACGGTTTTTTGAAAACCAGCAGCTCGCCGGCCCGGCCGCCGTGGGGTTAGCCTGGACGCGTCAGCAGGACGAGTTCATGATCCAGCTCATCCTGCACATGCAACGCCGGGCCCTGACGCGGGTGCGGGCCAGCGGGCACGGGATTTTAGTCGTGCTCGTGCCCACCTCCCGGGTGGACGAGCTGACGGCGCCCGGCGGCGTGTTGCGGCCCAAGTACCGGCTACAGCCGACCCAGGCGGGTTCCCGCTACCCCAACCTGATGCAGGCTATGGTCCGGCGCATGCTCGAACTAGGGCCGCTGAGTTGGGCGCACTACCAACGCTGGGTCGATAAGGAACTGCAGGACCTGACGGCCGAGGTGGACCACTTTGCCGATTACATCGCCGATATGGGGGCCGTGGACGGGGCCCTGGTCTTCACCCAGCAGCTCGACGTCATGGGTTTTGGCGTGGAAATCCAAGCCACGCACGTACCGCTGACGCAGGTATACCGGGCGCTGGACATGGAAGCGCACACCCTGCAACCCGTACCGGCCGACCACGGGGGCACCCGCCACCGCGCCGCCTACCGCCTCTGCCTGGCCGCGCCCGAATGCCTGGCCATTGTTGTCTCCCAGGATGGGCAGGTGCAGTTTGTGCATAATCAGCAAGGCCAGGTCGTGTTCTGGGATCAACTCTCTTTTTGAGCCCGGCACCCTACGAAGAAAGTGGCTTTGGACCTTTTAGAAGGCGAGGATGAGAAGGTGTCCAACGAGCACATCCTTCTTCCCCACTGCCCCACAGTCTACTTTCCTCACGCAGGCCGTACCTGACTGCCGCTGGTCCGTCGCGCAACAGCTGGTAAGCGGGCGCTCGTATTCCAGGCACAGCCGCTCACTACATGCTACCCGGGGCAACAAACGGTAGGAGCGAGTGCTACTACTAAATACGAAGCTGACGGATGGCTAACCCAACATACTACGCAAGCAGGCCTACCAACTCACCGCGGTTCGGCGGTATGTGGTTATGGACCGGCACGGTACCCGTACCTAGCGGCCAGAGGCGTTTTCGCCCGCCTTGAAAAAGGCCGTTCAACAGGCGCTTCCCTACGTGCGAACCACGCGTTCCGGTCTTGGCTACGAACCCCCCATGCGGGACGTAACGATAAGCTACTGGTTGGTTCGCGCCGCACCCCCTCAAAAAAGCAGCACCACTTTGCCTTGCGTCCGGCGCGCTTCCAGGTCGCGCTGCGCGGTTTGGACTGCCGTCATCGGGTAGGTCTGGACGGGTAGGTGCAGCTGGCCGGCGCGGAAGTAGCCGAGTAATTCGTCAGTGTACTCCCCGAACCGGGCCAGTTCGGCAAACACCGTGTAGCCCCGTACGGCCTGGCGCTGCCCGATCAACTGCTGCGCGTCGAGCCGGGTAGGCTCGCCGCTGGCCGCGCCGTACACGACGCTGGTGCCCCCGGCCCCGAGGGCTTGCAGGGCCTGCTCTCCCACGTGGCCGCCCACGGCATCAAAGACAGCCGCCACGCCCTGGCCCGCCGTGGCGGCGCGTACCTGCTGGACCCAGTCGGCCGCGGCGTAGCTCACGACCACGTCGGCCCCGCTGGCCTGGGCGGCGGCTTTTTTCGCCTCACTGCCCACGGCCGCCACGACCTGCTGCCCCCGATTCTTGGCGACCTGCACCAGCAGGGAGCCTACCCCCCCGGCCGCGGCCAGCACCAGCACCGACGCGTACGGGCCCGTGTTGAGCAAGCCAACCGCCGTCGGGCCCTGAGCCAGCAGAGCCGTGGCCTGTGCGTACCCCAGCTCGGCGGGTAAGGGAATGACCTGCGCGGCCGGGGCCACCACGTACGCCGCGTAGCCGCCGCTGGGCAGCATCGCCATCACCCGCTGGCCCACCGCGGCCGTCGTCACCCCGTCGCCCAGCGCCGCAATGGTGCCGGCGACCTCGTAGCCGGGTACGTACGGCAGCGGCAGCGGGTGGGGGCTAGCGCCTTTGCGCTGCCAGATATCGGCGTAGTTCACCCCGGCCGCGGCGACCTGAATCAGCACGTCGCCGGCCCCGGGCCGGGGGAGGGGGTAGTCGACCAACTGCAACACGCTCGTATCGCCATATTCGGCAAAGTGCACGGCTTTCATGGTACCTTCCTGCATAACAGTGGTTTGTGTTCTTTTATCGAAGTTGGTTTGCCTACCAGTTCGGCTACGCAGCGGGGTGGCTACCACGGGATTTCGCCCGTTCCGGGGGTATGTTCTTCGCTGATGAACTGGCCCGTGGGCCCGTCGTCGCCCACCAGCACGTACCTGACCAGGCGGGTAGCGGCCTGCTGCACGGTGCCGGTGCCGCGGTGATGATTGAGGTCAGTGGCCGTAAAGCCAGGGTCCACGGCATTCACCCGGAAGGGCGTGTCGCGCAGCTCGTAGGCCAGCACGATGGTGTACATGTGCAGCGCCGCCTTCGAGGCCGGATACACGGCCGCTTTGTGGTGGTAATATTGCCACGTGGGGTCGCTGCTCAACGTCAGCGAGGCGCCGCTCGAGCCCACGTTGACGATGCGGGGCTGGGGCGCCCGACGCAACAGATCGATAAAGGCCTGCGTGACCTGCGCCACTCCGAATACGTTGGTGGCAAATACTTCCTGGAACGCGGCCACCCCGGCCCCGAGGGCCGCCTGCGGCAGGCCGCCGGTGATGGCGGCGTTGTTGACCAGGGCGTCGAGCACCAGCGTCTGGCGGCCGATGGCGGCGCGGGCAGCCTGCACGGACTCGGCCTGGGTGACATCCAGCTGAATGGCTTCTACGGCCGTCAGCCCTTCGGCGTGGAGCTGTGCGGCCGCCCGCTGCCCGTTGGCCAGGTCGCGGCTGCCGAGGAAGACGTGGTAGCCCTGCTGGGCGAGTTGGCGGGCAGTTTCGAAGCCGATGCCTTTGTTGGCGCCGGTAATGAGAACGGTTTTCATGGACGAAGGAGTGAAGTACGCTGCAAAGGTCCGCCACCCCACAAGCCGGCGACTTGCCATTTGGCAAAAAGCGCGTCAGCGGCTATGCTTGCGAATGCGGCTCAGCGAGGACGGCGTCATGCCCAGAAACGAGGCCAGGTAGGACAGGGGAATCCGGTTGGCCAGCTGGGGGTAGTTTTCCAGAAATGCCCGGTAGCGGGTAGCCGCATCCTGCGTGACCATGGGGCTGATGCGCGCCAGCTTCTCGTGCAGGTGCTTGGCCGTCATCCGGTGTACCAGCTCGCGCCAGCCCCCGATGGTATGGCCCAAGTCGTCCCAATCGTGCTTGGTAAAGACCAGCAGTTGACACTCGGTGACGGCCTGCACGTACTCGGGCGAGGCCAGGCCGTCCTCCAGCCCGCGCAGATTGGTGGTCAGGTGGTGCTCGTCGATAAAGTTGCGGGTGATTTCCTGGCCCTGGTTGTTGTAGTAGCAAATCCGCAGCACGCCTTCGAGCAGAAATCCAACCCGCCGGGACACGTGCCCGGCCTCCAGGAAGTAGGCGTCCTTGGGCAAGGACAAGGGCGTGGCTTTGCTGGCAATCAGCTCCAGTTGTCGCTGGTTGAGCGAGCCGAATTGCAATACGTAGGCGAAAAGTTCATCCATGCCGACAAGGTACGCGGGCTTGGGGAGGGGATACTTGCCATTTGGCAAAAAGAATAGGTAAGCGCTGACAGCAAGGGGTGGGACACCGCCGAGTCGATTCCATGCTAGAGTGTCCAACGAGCACATCCTTCTTCCCCACGGCCCCACGGTCCATTTCCCCCGCCGGCCGTACCCGACTGCCGCTGGTCGGTCGCGCACCAGCCGGCAGGCGGGTCGTGTTGTGCTAGGCACAGCCGCTCACCAAACGTGCGGCAGGAAGGTAGCCGACGTCCGAAATGCGCAGTTTGCTTCTGGTATCATTACTTAAACGCTCTCTCAAAAAACGATACAGCAGTCAAGATGACAGGCGAGGGAGGTATACGGTCGCGCTTGTATCATTACATGAACGGTGGTTTAAGTAATGTGACCAGCCTATAAATCAACTAGTTGAGGCGATTTGGCTGTCAAGCAGACCGAGCTTACCTTACAATTCCCTACTTTCTCACGTATCCCTTCGTCAGTACCCAGCATATGCATCCGCACAAACGCCACTCCATCCTTAATTTACCAGCTCCAGAACGCTATGGTTACTTCATTCGGAAGGTAGCAGATTGTGAGACCCTTTGGCTATTGCGAGACGCGACGGGAATTACTATGCTGGCGGATGACACCGGACAGGCCCTGATTCCGGTCTGGCCGGAGGAAGCCTTTGCCGCTTTGCTCCTGACTGGCGAGTGGCAAACCTACCAAACAGAAGAGATGCCGGTAGAAGAGTTTCTGTCATGGTTGGACAAGTTAAACTTGTTCACTAATCAAAGTTCAGGAACATAAGCTGATAGGATGGGAAAACTGTACTTCTTTAGTAACCCACTGCCTGAAGTTTTCGGGCTATAATGGCTTGTTCGTTAAGCCATTTCCCTTAGCGTGCTATATATTCCGATTCCTGAGGGGACCCCTACTAGCTGCCTTGACGTTTTTTTGTCTGCGCAAGGTAGGACATGACGCAGGGCCGAGCCTGTTGCCGTTCGCGCTGCCGTTCATGCTCTGGTGGCCGCAGCCGGCTGCCATTGAGCAACGTTGAGGTGGTCTAGTTAGGCAGGATAAAGTTGGGTGATGTTAGCAAGTAGCTGCTGTTGAAAGTGATAAGGCTTCTGATAGCCGATACTGGAATGACGACGTTTATGATTGTAGTAGTCAAAATAGTCGGCCACGCTGGTCTGCGCGTCGGCCAAATCGGTAAACACGGGCCAGTCGCGCAGTTCGAGCAGTTCGGTTTTAAGGCGCGACCAGAGGCTCTCCGCCTGCGCGTTGTCGTAGCAGTCGCCCCGGCGGCTGTGCGAGAGCTGGGCTTTGGCGTCGCGCAGCAGGGTTTTGTAGACCTTGCCCACGTACTGACCGCCCCGGTCGGAGTGGACAATCAGCCCGGGAGCGGGCCGCTGGGCGAGCAGGGCCCGTTGCAAGGCGGTGGTAACCAGCGCTTCCGGCATGTCGGCCCGCACTTGCCAGCCCACCACCTGCTTGGTGCACACGTCCTGAAAGGCACAGCAATAAACCCAGTTACCGTTGGCCAGGGGCAAGTAGGTAATGCCCCGGCTGACCCACACCCGATTGGCCTGGGTAGGCTTCGGCTGGTCGAGCAGCAAGTTCGGCGCGCACCGTTTGCCATGAGTGGAATCAGTCGTGCGGGGCACAAATGCTTTGGGCTGCAAGGCCTTACGCTGCTGGCGGCGCAACGCCGTGCGAATGGCCTGTCGCCCCACCTGGTGCCCCAACTCGCGCAACTCGACACGTAGGCGGCGGGTGCCGTAGCGGCGCTGGTGGTCGTCAAACACGTCGACCAGGGCCGTTTCCCAGGCCGGTTCCGCGGGAGCTACTACGCCCGCCGCTGCCCCTTTTCGCCAGGCGTAGTAGCGGCTGGGCACCACCCCGAGAGCTTGGCAAAGCAGCTGCACCGGATAGTGAACGCGCTGTTGGTCAATGAACTGCCAGTGACTCACAGGGTCGGGGTGGTCGAGAAGATAGCGATGGCTTTTTTTAAAATTTCCAGCTCCTGCGCTAGGCGTTTGTTGGCTTGGCGCAGGGCGCGCACCTCGGCGGCCTCGGCCGGGTCAGCGGGTAAGGGCTGTTGGGCCGCCTTTTGCCACGCATAGAGGCGCTTGGGGTCAATGTTCAAGGCACGCGCGGCGGCCAGCGTGGAGCGGCTTTCGCTAGCTAAACGCAGCGCTTCGGCGCGGAAGGCGGCATCATAACGCGGCCGTTTTGTGGCAGAGGCTTTTTCCATGGGTTTGGGAAGTTAGCACCCTATTCTCTCCTGATTCACCCGACCACCTCACGTCTCTACTGGTGGCTGATGGTAGTCCTACTCTTTGGCGCGAACATCGGCTTGGCAGGCACCTGTTTACCTGAGGCAAGAGCTTCGTAGCTATCTATCTCGGTAGCGTGTGGCTGTGGGAAAAGAGTGACGCAGTGGGCTTCTGCGCCGATTCTTCTCCTCTGCGCTGTCAACGCAGTTGCTAAGACTCCGGGTGATTATGAGACAGGAATCCTCTTGCTTTTTCGTTCTTTGCGCTTTCTGTCCTCCTTCTTCTCCCTACATTCTTCCAGCGTATGCGCCTTGGGTTTGACGCCAAACGGCTCTTTTGCAATTTCACGGGCCTGGGCAACTTCAGTCGGACGCTCGTCCAGGATCTGGCACGCTTTCACCCCGAGCATGCCTACCACCTGTATACGCCGATCCTGCGCGAGCACCCACATACCCGTCCATTTCTGCAGGACACCCGTTTCACGACGGTTGTGCCGACTACCTTCTTCCGTTCGTGGTGGCGCAGCTACGGGATCGTGCAGCAACTTCAGCAGGATCACATCCAACTCTACCATGGGCTAAGTCATGAACTGCCCGTTGGGCTAGCGCGCACGGGCATCAAAGGCGTAGTCACGATTCATGACATTATTTCCAAAGTCCATCCGGAATGGTACGCTCCCTTGGAACGTCTCATCTACGACCGCAAGGTGCGTTACAGTTGCCAGCACGCCGACCGGATCATCGCCATCAGTGAACATACGAAACAGGATTTGGTAGCGCACTACGCGGTTGACCCAGCTAAAGTAGAAGTCATCTATCAAGCGTGTGCGCCGCTGTTCTACCAGCGCCAAGCCCCCGAACAAGTTGCGGCCGCGCTGCAGCAGATCGGCGTGACCACCCCCTACCTGTTATCGGTCGGTAGTATTGAGCCCCGCAAGAATCTCAAAACGCTGATCCAGGCCTACCAGCACTTGCCGAAAGACTTACATATCCCCCTCGTCATTGTTGGCCGGGGAGGCAAGTACAAACAGCAAGTAGAACACGTTATTCGGCAAGCAGGCTTGGAGCGGTTGGTTCAATGGCACGAAAACCTCACCGATACTGCGCAACTACAAGCACTTTACCAAGGAGCCGCAGCATTGGTGTATCCCTCCTTTTACGAGGGGTTTGGGCTACCCGTCACGGAGGCGTTGCTGTGTAAGACCCCGGTTATCACGGCCGCAACTTCCGCTCTGCCGGAAGCCGGGGGCACCCATTCGCTCTATATTGACCCCACGAGTGCTGAGCACTTAGCCCGCGCAATAGAGCAAGTAGTAACGGACTCCGCTCATGCTCACCTGATGCGTGAGCAGGGCTACGCTTACGCTCACCAGCGGTTTGCCGCCGCCAGACTGGCTGCGCAAACCATGCAGTGCTATCAACGGGTGTAGACAGAACCTATGGCCATCTATCGGAAGCCTGCTTTCTGGCAACACGTCCGAACGGTTCTGCTTCTGAGAGGACCTTCGAGCGTGTTGCTCACCTTTCCCGCTATAGGGCGCTGCTTAACACGTAGGAGAGCAAGGCGCGAACATCGTTGAACATATTATTCATCTGGTAGGTCAGCAGAAACAACCCCACGTAAAACCAGCTTGGGTAGCGATGCTGCCATCTGACCAGCGGCTGATAGAAAGCCTGTCGTATACGAGGGGCGTTCGCTACAAGCGCGGCCACAATGCCGACCACTGCCCCGGCTAGTATATCACTGGGATAATGGTAGCCCAGGAAGACGCGCGGGAAACAGATCAGCAGCAGCGTATACAGCACGGCTAGCGCGCCCAGCCAGCGGGAGAGGAAAAAGAACCCGGTCGAGAGCGCAAAAAACAGGGTGGCGTGATCACTGGGAAAGGACGTTCTGGCATCCAAATTCGCCAATTGCGCAACCGGAGAAATCAAGTGGAGCTCGGTGGTATAGAGCGGACGAGTACGAAAGGGCAACACGTGGGTGAGCAGGCGCGTGGTAAACATACCGACTAGGCTGCCGACCAGGATGCCTAAAAGAATTTGCCGGTTACGCTGGCTCACTGCCGCCGTTTCATCCCGAAACCATAGCCACCAGATAGCGATCATAAATCCCCCGCATTTCACCAAGTTGTTGCCACTGATAAAGAGGCTGAAGGTACTCCACCAGGGGGAGTCAACGGCAAGTTTATTTAGTTCTTGTAGGATCTGCGTATCTAGATTGAACAGCATACAATGCTTTTAAGGGAGGGGTGGCGTACAAAAAATAACAAGTAGGTAAAACGCTGCTTGGCACAGCCCTCCCTGCGAGCGAAAGCAGAACGGTGGGACGCCACAGGATTTCACGCTGCGCAGATCTTCTTCCCATTTCATCGCACAGTCCAACGTAGGGCCGGGGCATCTGATACCTTATCTAGATAGGGCTAAACAGCTCCTATCCTACCAAATGCAATACATACTAGTACGATACTTTTTTGTAATACTTCATAAAGTAAATTAATTTGCCAGTGCTCTTTTTAATTATATTACTAAGTACAGATCTAAGCCAACTAATGGTATAACTGCGAATGAAATCCAGAAATATTCCATGTCGTGTAAAAACGTACGTTTGCTTATTTATAAAATTAGAAGTGTGAAAATAAACACTATTTTTATATATCAAAAAGTGAAATATATATAACTCGTTGTCGCTATCTATCAACCGTCCCTTCTCCCAAATTACTTTGTGCCGTATTTTTTCTGTAATAATATTTTTGTATGCTACAGACAGATTATGTTTGCTGGTATTCGCAATAACATGTGAAATACTTTCAATCTTACTGGTAAAATCAGCTATTTCATGCCCTGACCATAATTTATCGATAATATCGCTGGCCTCGTCAAAGAAAAATACGGTATCTTCCAACAAAATCTTTTTGAAATCTTTACTTTTTGTACACAAGGCAGAAACCTCTGGGGTATTTCTATAAATAGAAAAGGCACCAGACATGTACTGAGAATGACTAGAAACTATATCATACTTATGAAGCAAATCTGAAGTTATGCATTTTGCTAAATTGCCAAATATAATATCAATATCACAGTATCCCCAATGGCTATAATGGCGCAAATAATCTTCATAAATAAGGCCATACATCGGCTTTAGATCGCACAGCTTATAAGCAAATTTGATATTGACAGGAAGACCAAATTTACCACTAGCCAACTCATTAATATTTTTAAGATTTGATGGAATAAAAACAACATTATCATATTGCTGATAACAACGATAATTAGCATCTGTAAAAATGATAAAATCTATCGTTGTATTATAAGAGCAAGACTGTAAAAAATACCTAAAATAGGCAGGAAGTTTCCCAAAATAGGTAATAACCAGCGCTAGTTTGTATTCGCGTATTTCTTGCATGTTTAGAGAGGGCTAGTGCAACTGCTACCCACCCTACGTAGTGGGTACCACGTAAGTCAGCGCAATGCTTGTGTGCACTACTCTTTCCTTCTTTGCTGAACGAGTAGCAGTAGAGCGCACAGGACTATCTTCTTACTACCACCTTACGGTCTGTCTTCTCAGCCAAAAGAGAAAAAACAGCCCGAGTACTTACCAGATTTTCCTCTATGTAGAGGAATAAACACTTTATAAAAAACACTATACCAAGTATTTCGAGCGACTCCTCTATAACTACTTCAGCTAGATAAACGCCAGTATCTAAATTATGTGAATATAAACTAATAAAACCTCCTGCAAGCTCTGCACCGAAAGCACCTGAGACATATAGTATACCTGCTGCAATAAATCTCTTCTTTGTATTGGCAGGGAGATACAACAGAAATTTTAAATAATACCCAAATAAAAGTAGCGTGACTGTAAATCCTAGAATAGCGATTGAAAAGTTTATCCTAGTACTAATGTGCAAATAATGCAAGGGTATATTTGCCAGGAATTCATGAATACTTGCGCTCTCATCAATAGACATAAATAAGAATCCTAGTGCTAAACTACACCAATGGCGCCAATAGCTGTCCCCTGCTTTCTTTCTGTCCAGCGTAATGAGTGCTAGAATACAGGAGCTAATCAGTAAGATGAATGAAGAATAATAGGAAGTTATTGTTGATTCCAAATCCATATTAAAAAACGGTATTATCCCTACTGCCGTTTTGTATGAGGTATAGGTAAGTAAAAGAGCGACTACTATTCCCATACCGATTAACAGCACGGCTATCGCTACAAGAATAGCTAGTAGGTACCTCGTATTAAATCGGATTTTTACTTCCATCTGTGGCATAAGAAAAAACTTGGGCTGACCAGAAATACCCTTGTTTACTTGTCGCTCAGAAGCGCAACAGTAGCCAGACTATTACACCTCACAAGTAAAGGGGAACTTCTAAAGGAGGAGATTTATTTTAACGTAAAGGTAATACAATAGCAATAAGCCAACTATTTATTGAATATTCATACTATTAACCTCATCCGTTGCATTAGATGAATAGATTATAATAGAGCCTTTTATGTATTTCTACTCGGCATTCCTTTGTGAAGGGGCCAAGTCCTGTAAAGCGCCCTTTTAGTACTTCGGCGTGCTGCTATAGCAGCACGATCACAGCGGCCAATAGGACCAACTGTAGTGCTACAATTGGTCGTACTCATGACAGCTCGCTCGCTAAAGCTACCCTACGATCACAGGAATATACTCTACTGCCCGATCAAGTTCTTAGGGAGCTCGCGTGAACTCGCTGTTCATTTAGTAGGTGTAGCTTGGAGATATTCATCCGTCGTATTATGCCGACAGGTACCGAAGTCTGCCACTATCCAGCAAAGAGAAGACATTGACCTTTATAAGGTAGATTGTCTAACGAATTAGATAATATTCTCGTAATACTCAATTCTTTTTGAAGTAAGTTTACCTTAAATCATATTTTTTTACACTTTTCTATGCCCGTGTCTTAAAGCGAGCCTACACTTGTAGGCCCCTTCCTTCGTCGCTGTGACGCTCCTGGCCCCCTAAGCATCTTCGCGGTAGTGTACCGCCTTTCACTCCCCTTACTCAACCACAACCTTGCGTATGGAAACACTTTCACCAACGGATACCACTGCTACGCAGGCGGCCAACAGGATTACCCCCGCTAAGGAAAGCCCTAAGCAAACGCTTTCTTTAACGCTACAACCAGCACCGTTCGTCCGCTATTTAGCTGTTACTACGGCTATTCTG
>Ga0210040_10004387_pt1 | contig 18483 bp, 14 predicted proteins | sample CryGeyCG12114_NA_FD_185462 | JGI IMG/M metagenome (GOLD analysis project Ga0210040, IMG submission 185462) | Groundwater microbial communities from aquifer - Crystal Geyser CG19_WC_8/21/14_NA (SPAdes) (version 2) | ecosystem: Environmental > Aquatic > Deep subsurface > Groundwater | place: USA...
GTGTGGCTCGTCGACTACCGGGCCGTCGGGGACGGCGGGGGCTGGCCGACGACCCTCGAGGACGCGGCCGCCGCCCTGGACCTGCTCGTCGACGCCGCTCCGACGGCGGGGCTCGACCCGGCGCGAGCCGTCGTCGTCGGCCACTCGGCGGGCGGCCACCTCGCCGCGTGGTCGGCGTCGCGCGCCCGGCTGCCCGCGGGGGCACCGGGAGCCGGGCCGGCGCTGCGGCCGCTCGCCGTCGTCAGCCAGGCCGGCGTGCTCGACCTCGCCGCCGCCGCCGGGGCGGACCTCGGCCGCGGGGCCGCTGCGGAGCTGCTCGGCGGCGCGCCGCGGGCGGTGCCCGAGCGGTACGCGGCCGCCTCCCCCACCGCCCTGGTCCCCACGGGCGTCCCCGTGCTCTGCGTGACGGGCGAGCTCGACGACGTCGTCCCGCCCGACCAGGCCGAGCGCTACGCCGCCGCCGCCCGCGCCGCGGGGGACGACGTCCGCGTGGAGCTGGTTCCCGGCGAGGACCACTCCGCCCACCTCGACCCCCGCTCGCGCTGCTGGGCCCTCGCCCGCGAGGAGGCGCTCGCGCGCCTCGGCGTCGCCCCCCTCGCGACGTAGACCTCCTTCACACCGTGAGGGGCCGTTCCGGGCGAAGCAGACGCCTCCTTCACCCCGTGAGGGGCCGTCCAGGCGAAGCAGACGCCTCCTTCACCACGTGAGGGGCCGTCCAGGGCGAAGCAGACGCCTCCTTCACCCCGTGAGGGCCGTCCAGGGCGAAGCAGGCGCCTCCTTCCCACGCGGCCGGCACCCCGTCGCAGCGCCCCTGTGGACGGACGGACGCACGGCCGGAGGGCCGGGCCGATGCTTCGGCGGTGACGACGAGCGCCACGGGCTTCCCCCGCGTGTTCAGGGGCAGCCACGCCGTCACCGAGCGGGCGGCGACGTGGAGGCAGCTCCACGGGTCGCGCTTCGTGCGCGTGGCGCCCGACGTCTACGCGCCGGCCGACCTCCGCCGCGACCACCTCCTGCGAGCCGAGGGGACCGCGCTCGTGCTCCCGCGCGAGGCGCTCCTCACGGGGGCGACGGCCGCCACGGCGTGCGGGCTGCCGTGGCTGGGCTGGGAAGACCGCGTCGAGGTGGTCCTGCCGGAGCAGTGCGGCCGCCACCCCGCGGCCCGCGTGGTGAGCGCCCGTCGCTCCCGCAGCTCCCTGGCACTCGGCCGCCCCTGGCGTGGAGCACGCCTCGCCTCTCCTGAACGCATCGCGTTCGACGCTGCGGCACGTCAGCCGCTCCCGCAGGCCGTCGCCCGCCTCGACGCACTGGCGCGCCACGGGGTGGTCCACCTCCCGCGGCTGGAGGGGTGGTTGCGTGGCCGTCGTGACCACGGTGTCGTCCGCGTCCGCGAGTGCCTCCCGCTCACCGACCCGCGCGCGGAGTCCCTCCCCGAGTCGGTGCTCCGGGTCCTCCTCGTCCTCGCGGGCGTCGAGGTGCGGGTCCAGCACGTCGTCCGTGACGGCGGCGCCGTCATCGCCCGTGCGGACCTCGCCGTCGTCGCGCACCGCGTGGCGATCTTCTACGACGGCGCGTGGCACGCCCTCCGGCTGCAGCAGGAGAAGGACCGGAGGCAGGACCACGCCCTGGCAGCCGCCGGCTGGTACGCCCTGCGCCTGACGGCGTCAGACCTCGCCGAGCCGGGACGCGCCGTCGCGCTCGTCCGCGCGGCGATGGCCCGAGCCGCCTGACGTCGCCGTCGACGCCGGCTCCACCGGCCGAGCCCTCGACGGCGTGAAGCAGGCGTCTGGAGCACCGTCCGGACGCCCGACGGCGTGAAGGAGGCGTCCGCACCGCCGACCCGACTCCCGACGCGCACCACCGACGTGCCCGCTCGACGCGAAGGAGGCGCCTGCTTCCCCCCGACGTGCCCGCTCGACGTGAAGAAGGCGCCTGCTTCCCCCGACGTGCCGGCTCGACGTGAAGAAGGCGCCTGCTTCGCCGCCGAGGTGCCGCTCGACGTGAAGGAGGCGCCTGCTTCGCCGCTGGGGTGCGGGCGGTGCGGGGTAGGACGGGTCAGCCGCGGTAGCCGGCCATCGCCTCGAGGCGGGCGACGCGCTCGCCCATCGGGGGGTGCGTGGAGAACAGCGAGCGCGCGTCCTTCGCCCGGAAGGGGTTGGCGATCATCATGTGGCTCGAGCTGACGAGGTCACGCTCGGGCGCCAGGGGCGCCGCCGCCGTCCCGCGCTCGAGCTTGCGCAGGGCGCTCGCCAGGGCCAGCGGGTCGCCGGTGAGGCGGGCGCCGTCCTCGTCGGCGTCGTACTCCCGGGTGCGGCTGATGCCCATCTGGATGAGGCCGGCCGCCAGCGGGCCGAGGAAGAGCAGCAGCATCCCGGCCATCGGGTTGCCCCCGCGCTCGCGGCCGCCGCCGAAGAGGAGGGCCGCGTAGCCGAGGAAGGTGATGACGCTCGCCATCGCGGCAGCCAGGGACGACGTGAGGATGTCGCGGTTGTAGACGTGCATGAGCTCGTGCCCGAGCACGCCGCGCAGCTCTCGCTCGTCGAGGATCTCGAGGATGCCCTGCGTGCAGCAGACGGCCGAGTTCTGCGGGTTGCGCCCGGTGGCGAAGGCGTTGGGCGCCCGCGTCGGCGAGACGTACAGCCGCGGCATCGGCTGGCCCGCCGCCACCGAGAGCTCGCGCACGATGCGGTGCATCGCCGGCTGCTCGGCCTCGCTGACCGGCCGAGCGCGCATGGCCTTGATCGCGAGAGTGTCGCTCTTCCAGTACGAGATGCCGTTGACGACGAGCGCGATGACCAGGCCCAGGAGCAGGCCGTTCAGGTTCTGCCCGAAGACGAGCCACGACGCGAACAGGACGAGGCTGCCGAACGCGCCGAACAGGACGGCGGTCTTGACGCCGTTGAAGTGCTGGTGACCCATGGAAGTCCGGTGCCTCTCCCCGAGGTGCGGTGCGGATGCGGTGCGGCGAGGCGGCGGGCCGCGGGGCGCTCCAGGCCGTCTCACGGGGGACAACGCCGTCCGGCGGGACGGCGTTCCCCGCCTACCATGGATCAGGCCCGCAGTCCCCCGTCCGCTCGAGAAGCCTCCCGAGCGGATCGGTCGGGAAGCCGGGATGGACTCCGACCCCCGAGGTGTTGCCGCTCCCATGCGTCTCGAGTCGCCCACGCCCGACGCCCCCACCGCCCCGCGGACCGACGACGATGCTGCGGCACCCGTCCCCGGCGCCGGCGGCAAGCCGGTCCAGCGGGTCTCCGGCGTCGTCATCCGCTTCGCCGGCGACTCCGGCGACGGCATGCAGCTGACGGGTGACCGCTTCACCGCCGAGACGGCCACGATGGGCAACGCCCTGGCCACGCTGCCGAGCTTCCCCGCCGAGATCCGCGCCCCCCAGGGGACGCTGCTCGGCGTCTCGAGCTTCCAGCTGCAGTTCGCCGACCACGTCGTGCTCACCCCGGGTGACTCCCCCGACGTGCTCGTGGCGATGAACCCCGCCGCGCTGCGCGCGAACATCGCCGACCTCCCCCGCGGCGGCGTGATCATCGCGGACTCCGACGAGTTCACGAAGCGGAGCCTGCAGAAGGTCGGCTACACGGTCAGCCCGCTGGACGACGGCAGCCTGGAGTCTTACCAGGTGCACGCCCTGCCGCTGACCTCGATGACGGTCGAGGCCCTGGCCGACTCCGGCCTGTCGCGCAAGGACGCCGAGCGCGCCAAGAACATGTTCGCCCTCGGGATGCTGTCGTGGCTCTACGACCGCCCGACGCAGGCCACCGAGCGCTTCATCGAGACCAAGTTCGCCCGCAAGCCGGCGGTGCGCGACGCGAACCTGACGGCCTTCCGCGCCGGCTGGGCCTTCGGCGAGACGACCGAGGGCTTCGCCGTCCGCTACGAGGTGGCGCCGGCCGAGCACCCCGCGGGGACCTACCGCAACATCACCGGCAGCACGGCGCTGGCTTACGGGCTGGCCTCGGCCGCGCACAAGGCCGGGCTGCCGCTGGTCCTCGGGTCCTACCCGATCACCCCGGCCAGCGACATCCTCCACGCGCTGTCGGGGATGAAGCGCTTCGGCGTCACGACGCTGCAGGCCGAGGACGAGATCGCCGGCGTCGGCATCGCCCTGGGCGCCTCCTTCGGCGGCTCCCTCGGCGTGACGACGACGTCGGGCCCCGGCCTGGCGCTCAAGGCCGAGACGATCGGCCTCGCCGTGATGCTCGAGCTCCCGCTCGTCGTCGTCGACGTCCAGCGCGGCGGCCCCTCGACGGGCCTTCCCACCAAGACCGAGCAGGCCGACCTGCTGCAGGCGATGTACGGCCGCAACGGCGAGTCACCGCTGCCGGTCGTGGCGGCCAGCTCGCCGACGGACTGCTTCACCGCCGCCGTCGAGGCCGTGCGCATCGCGGTGACCTACCGGACGCCGGTGATCCTGCTCTCCGACGGGTACCTGGCCAACGGCTCCGAGCCGTGGGCCCTGCCGAGCGTGGCGGACCTGCCCGCCATCGACCCCGCCTTCGCGACCGGCTTCAACGGCGCGGGCGACGACGGGACGCCGGCGTTCCGCCCCTACCTGCGCGACCCCGAGACCCTCGCCCGGCCCTGGGCCGTGCCCGGCACGCCGGGCCTGGCCCACCGCATCGGCGGCCTGGAGAAGGCCGACGTCACCGGGGAGATCTCCTACGAGCCGGAGAACCACGAGCGGATGACCGGCCTGCGCCAGGCCAAGGTCGACGGCGTCTCGGTCCCGCCGCTCGAGGTCGACGACCCGGTCGCCCCCGACGGGAGCCGCGCCCGCGTGCTCGTCCTCGGCTGGGGCTCGACGTTCGGCCCGATCGCCGCGGCCGTCCGCGACGCCCGCGCCGAGGGCCTGCAGGTCGCCCGGGCGCACCTGCGCCACCTCAACCCCTTCCCGCCCGGCCTCGGGGACGTGCTCCGCTCCTACGACCGGGTCGTCCTGCCCGAGATGAACGGCGGCCAGCTCGCCCTGCTCCTGCGCGCGCGCTACCTCGTCGACGTCCAGAGCCACGGCCGCGTGCGCGGTCGCCCCTTCACCGCCGGCGAGCTCCACGACGTCGTCCGTGACGCCGTCACCCAGCTCCCCGACCACGGCACGGCCCCGTCCGCGGGCGCTGTCGCCGAGAGCCCCCAGGAGGCCCGTCGATGACCGCCACGCCCACCCGCACCACCGCGCTCGGCCTGCCCGGCGTCCGCCGCGGCACCGAGGGCGTCCCGCAGCTGCCCGAGGGCACCGCGCTGACCAAGAAGGACTTCACGGCCGCCAACGAGGTGCGCTGGTGCCCCGGCTGCGGCGACTACGCGGTGCTGGCGGCGGTCCAGGGCTTCCTGCCCGAGCTCGGGCTCCGCCGGGAGAACATCGTCTGCATCTCCGGTATCGGGTGCTCCTCGCGCTTCCCGTACTACCTGGACACCTACGGGATGCACTCCATCCACGGTCGCGCGCCGGCCATCGCCACCGGGCTCGCGACCTCGCGCGCGGACCTGTCGGTGTGGGTCGTCACCGGTGACGGCGACGCCCTGTCGATCGGCGGCAACCACCTCATCCACGCGATGCGCCGCAACGTCAACATGACGATCCTGCTCTTCAACAACCGCATCTACGGGCTGACGAAGGGCCAGTACTCCCCGACGTCCGAGGTGGGCAAGGTCACCAAGTCCACGCCCGCCGGCTCGGTGGACGCGCCCTTCAACCCCGTGTCGCTCGCGCTGGGCGCCGAGGCGACGTTCGTGGCGCGCACCCTCGACTCCGACCGCAAGCACCTCACCTCGGTGCTGCGGGCGGCCGCCGAGCACCGCGGCACCTCGCTGGTGGAGATCTACCAGAACTGCCCGATCTTCAACGACGGCGCCTTCGACGTCCTCAAGGACCGCGACGAGGCCCAGGCGCGACTGGTGCGCCTCGCCGACGGCGAGGAGGTCCGCTTCGGGCGCGAGGACGAGCAGAAGGTCGTCGTCCGCACGCCCGGCGGCGGCGTCGAGGCGGTCGCGGCCGCGGACGCCGAGGGCCGCGAGGTCGTCGTCCACGACGCCGGCGCCCTCGACCCGTCGCAGGCCTTCGCCCTCTCCCGCCTCGACGGCCCGTCGATGGCGCACGTGCCCGTGGGCGTCTTCCGCTCCGTCTCGCGGCCGACGTACGACGACCTCGTGCGCGACCAGGTCGCCTCCGCGCGCGAGGAGTCCGGGGGCCCGGCCTCCGACGCCGACCTCGACGCCCTCATCGCCGGCGGCGACACCTGGGTCGTGCGCTGAGCCGCTCGCCCGCCCCCGCGCCGGCAGCGACCGGCGCGGGGGCGGCCGACCCCACCGACGTGCGCCGCGGCACCCTCATGGGTGTCGCGGCGTACGCGCTGTGGGGCTCGTTCCCGCTCTACTTCACCGCCCTGGCGCCCGCCGGCTCCCTCGAGGTGCTCGTGCACCGGGTGCTGTGGTCGCTGGTGCTGTGCGCCCTGCTGCTGGTCGCCCTGCGCGGGCTGGGCCAGCTGCGGGCCCTGCTCGCGGACCGACGCCGCACCGGGTGGCTCGCGCTCGCCTCGGTGACCATCGCGGCGAACTGGGGCGTGTACATCTACGGCGTCCAGTCCGGCAACGTCATCGAGGCGTCGCTGGGCTACTTCGTCAACCCGCTGGTGACCGTGCTGCTCGGCGTGCTGGTGCTGCGCGAGCGGATGCGCCCGGCGCAGTGGGCCGCTGTCGCCATCGGCGTCGTGGCGGTCGGCGTGATCACGGCCGACTACGGGCGCGTCCCCTGGATCGCCCTCGTCCTCGCCCTCACCTTCGCCGGCTACGGCCTCGCCAAGAACCGCGTCGGCCGCGGGACGCCCGCCCTGGTGTCCCTGACCGGCGAGACGCTCGTGCTCGCCCCCTTCGCCCTCGTCGCGCTCGTCGTGCTGGAGCTCGCGGGCGACGGCACCTTCACCACCGCCGGGCCCGGCCACACGGCGCTGCTCGTGTCCACCGGCGTCGCGACGACCGTGCCGCTGCTGCTGTTCGGGGCCGCGGCGCGACGGGTCCCCCTCACGACCATCGGCCTGCTGCAGTACCTCACGCCCGTCCTGCAGCTGCTGTGCGGCGTCCTGCTGCTCGACGAGCACATGCCGCCCACGCGCTGGGTCGGCTTCGCGCTCGTGTGGCTGGCCCTCGCCGTCCTGACCACCGACACGCTGCGCACGGCACGGCGCCGCGGGGCCCTGGCCCGCGCCGCCGCGGCCTCCGCGCAGGGCTGAGCAGCCGCCCCGCGCGTCAGCGGGTGCGGTCGGCGATGGCCGCGGCGAACGCCGCCATGGCCTGCTTCGCCCCGCCGTCGGGCAGCGGGGCGAGGGCGTCGACGGCCTCCTGGGCGCAGTGCTGCGCCCGGGCGCGCGCCACGTCGGTCGAGGGCAGCGCGCGCAGGGCCGTGACGGCGCGCGCGAGCTCCTCGTCGGTGCCCAGGGGGCCGTCCACCAGCGCGACGGCGGCCGCGGCCCGCTCGTCCCCCCCGGCGGCGGCGTCACGGGCGAGCAGCACCGGCAGCGTGGGGACGCGCTCGCGCAGGTCGGTGCCGGCGCGCTTGCCGCTGTCGTCCCCCATGAGGTCCAGCACGTCGTCGGCCAGCTGGAAGGCCACGCCGACGCGCTCGCCGTAGGCGACCACGACGTCGCCGACCTCCTGCCCGCAGCCGCCGAACATGGCGCCGAAGCGGGCCGAGGTGGCGATGAGCGAACCGGTCTTGTCCGAGAGCACCTGCAGGTAGTGCGCGACCGGGTCCTCCCCCTCGTCGGGGCCGACGGTCTCGTGGAGCTGCCCGAGGCACAGCCGCTCGAAGGTCGCGGCCTGGATCTCCACCGCCTCCGGCCCCAGCGCCGCCACGAGTCGCGAGGCGCGCGCGAAGAGCAGGTCACCCGTGAGGATCGCGACGTTGTTGCCCCAGACCTGCTGGGCCGCAGGCGCTCCCCGGCGGAGCGGGGCCGAGTCCATGACGTCGTCGTGGTACAGGGTCGCCAGGTGCGTCAGCTCGACGACCACGGCGGCCTCCACGACCTCGGGCGCCGCGCCGTCGCCGAGCTCGCCCGCCAGCAGCACGAGCAGGGGCCGCACGCGCTTGCCCCCGGCCTCGACGAGGTGGCGGGAGGTGCTGTCGGCCAGGCGGTCGGAGTGGGCGACGGCGGTGCGCAGCCGCTCCTCCACGCGCTCCATCCGGGCGCCCACGCGCTCGGCCAGCGGCCCGGACGGCCCGGGCACGCCCCACCCGGCGCCAGCCCCGGACGAGGGCGTGCTCTGGAGGGGTCTGCGCGGACTCACGCCCCCCAGTGTCGCGGACGCGCCGACCGCCTGGTGCACGCCCACCTCAGGCCGCCGGCGCCAGGCGCTGGAGCCCGTTGACGACACGGTCCAGCGCGTCCCCGCCGCGGGCGTCGGTGAGGTTGGCCAGCAGCTTGACCACCAGGCGCATCACCACCGGCCGCGGCAGCCCGTGGCGTGTCGCCATCTCCATGACGGCGGGGTGCCCGATGAGCCGGACGAAGACGGCACCGAGGGTGAAGTAGCCGCCCCACGCCGAGCGCAGGGCCGCCGGGTAGGCGTCCAGCGCCCGCAGCCGCGACGCGGCGTCCGGTCGCCCCAGGGCCTGGACGGCGACGTCGGCCGCGATCCGGGCGGACTCCATGGCGTAGGCGATGCCCTCCCCGTTGAAGGGGTTGACCATCCCGCCGGAGTCGCCCAGCAGCAGCATCCCGGCGTGGTGGTGGGGGGTGCGGTTGAAGCCCATCGGCAGCGCCGCGCTGCGCACGGGGCCCTCGCGGTGGTCCTCGTCGAACTGCCACTCCCCCGGCATCGTGGCCGTCCAGCGACGGAGGAGGTCCCGGTAGTCGACCTTGCCGTAGGCCGAGGAGGAGTTGAGGACGCCGAGGCCGACGTTGCTCGTGCCGTCGCCGACGCCGAACACCCAGCCGTACCCGGGCAGCAGGCGCGAGCGCCCGGGCTCGCCGTCCCAGAGCTCCAGCCAGCTCTCCATCCAGTCGTCGTCGTGCCGCGGGGAGCGGTAGTACGTGCGCACGGCCACGCCCATCGGACGCTCCTCCCGACGGGCGAGGCCCACCGACAGCGCCAGGCGCGCGGAGACGCCGTCCGCCGCGAGCACCACGGGGGCCCGGTGCTCCACGTCCTCCCCGGACCGCCGGCCGCGCTCGTCGACCGGGTGCGCGCGGACGCCGACCACGCGGCCGCTGGCCTCGTCCACCACCGCCCCGGTCACGCTGGTGCGCTCCTGCACACGGGCTCCGGCGGCGCGGGCGTGCTCGACGAGCAGCTGGTCCATGTCCAGCCGAGGGCGCACCAGGCCGTAGGAGGGGAAGGACGCCAGCTCGGGCCAGGGGAGCTCGACGCGCATCCCCCCGCCGATGATCCGCAGGCCCTTGTTGCGCACCCAGCCGGCCTCGGGCGACAGGTCCAGCCCGAGCGCGAGCAGCTCGCGCACGGCGCGCGGCGTCAGGCCGTCGCCGCAGACCTTCTCCCGGGGGAAGGACGTCTTCTCCAGCACGAGGACGTCGACCCCCGCGGCCGCCAGGTGCCGTGCGGCGGTGGCGCCCGCGGGGCCGGCCCCGACGACGAGGACGTCGGCGGAGCGGTCGGCGGCTGGTGACGGCACGGGGCCTCGCAGGGTGGCAGGACGGGCGCCGGGGCGCCGGGGACCCCGATCCTACGAGCGCCCGCCCCGGCCCCCGCCCGCGGGGGCGGGCGCGGCGGGTCCCCTCCCGCTCGACGGCTGGACCGCTCGACGGCTGGACCGCTCGACGGCTGGACCGCGGCGCCCGACGGGTCGCTGGTGCGCTCGGCCCTCAGGCCGGCGGGCGCACGCCCCGGTGGAGCGCCACGACGCCGCCGGTGAGGTCCCGCCAGGCGACGTCGGTCCACCCGGCCGCCTCGAGGCGCCCCGCGAGCGCGCGCTGGTCCGGCCACGCCCGGATCGACTCGGCGAGGTAGACGTACGCCTCCGGGTTGGAGCTGGTGCGCCGCGCCACGGCGGGCAGCGCCCGCATGAGGTACTCGGTGTAGAGGGTCCGGAAGGGCCGCCAGGTGGGCGCGGAGAACTCGCAGACCACGAGCCGCCCGCCGGGGCGCACGACCCGCAGCATCTCCGCCAGCCCGGCGCCGGTGTCCGTCACGTTGCGCAGGCCGAACGAGATCGTCGCCGCGTCGAAGGCGGCGTCCGCGAACGGCAGCCGGGTGGCGTCCCCGGCCGCGAAGGGCAGGACCCGCCGGGCGGCGCCCGCCCGCAGCATCCCGAGGGAGAAGTCGCAGGCCACGACGTGCGCCCCCAGGGCGGCCAGGGGCTCGCTGCTCGTGCCGGTCCCGGCGGCGAGGTCCAGGACCCGCTCCCCCGGGCGCACGTCCAGCGCCCGCACGACGGCGCGGCGCCAGCGGCGGTCCTGGCCGAGGGACAGCACGTCGTTGGTGACGTCGTAGCGCCGCGCCACGGCGTCGAACATGGCGGCCACCTCGGAGGGGTGCTTGTCGAGGTCGGCGCGCGTCACGGTCCGGGAGTCTGCCAGCCCGTCGGCGCGGCGGGGCGGGCGCGCCGCACCGGCGGCGTCCTCACGCCGCCTGCTCCTGCTCGACCTCCTCGCGCTCCTCGTCCAGGGCGACCTTCGTGCGCAGGAGCCGCAGGGCCGTGACCATCAGGAGCCCGCCGGCCATGTTGAGCAGCGCCGTCGGGACGAACCACGCGAACCAGTCGAGCCAGCCGAAGGGCGCGCCCGCGAAGAGGGCGCCGAAGGCGAGCAGGGAGTCCAGGATCGAGTGCCACATCTGCAGGCCCGCGAGCAGGAAGGCGCCGGCGAAGGCGGCGGCGACCTTGCCGACCTCGGAGGTCGCGCCGTGCTGCATGCGCGTCATCAGGGTGATGGTGCTCCCGGCGAGCACGGCGAGCACGACGGTCTCCGCGGACCACGAGGAGTTCACGAAGTGGGCGCCCGACTCCACGGTCGTGGCCCGCAGCGCCGGGAACGCGGTCATCGCGAGCGCCATGAAGACCAGCCCACCCAGGAGGTTGGTCACGAGCGTGCCGCCCCAGAAGCGCACGAGCTGCCGGCCGGAGGCCCGCTTGGCCACGACCGCCGTGACCGGCACGAGGAACCCCTCGGTGAAGAGCTCGGAGTGCGCCAGCATCAGCGCCAGGAAGCCGATGCCGAAGGCGATCCCCGCGAGCAGGTGGCTGCCCGTGGCCTCGTAGACGGCGATGAGCGCGAGGACGCCCAGGCCCACCTCCAGGCCGCCGAAGAAGCCGGTCACCAGCAGCTCCACCCACGTGCGGTGCAGCCGCTGCGCCCCCTCGTCGACGATCTCGTCGACCTCCTCCTCGAGCTCGTCCTCGAGCGGTGAGTCACCCTCGCCGAGCTGGGCGCGGGCCGAGGGGTCGGTGTCGCTCCCGGGGTCGGCGGCGCCCGTGCCCGGGCTCTCGTGCGTGCGGTCGGTCACGGCCGTGCTCCTCGGGGTCGGGACGGGGCCCGGCGGACGCCGGGCGCTCGGGTGGTGGTGCGGCGCCGGTCTGCGGCGGGCGTCGTCACGCCGGACCGTCGAGCGCCTCGGCGACGGCGCCGCGCACCCGGGCGTGCAGGGCGCGAAGGCCCGCGCGGTCCGCCGGCACGACGACCACCGACAGCCCGGGCTCCGGCGAGCGCAGGGCCGCGCGCAGGTCGTCGACGTCCGCCACCCGGCGGGCCGGCACGCCGAGCCCCCGCGCCAGGGCGACGAGGTCGGCGCCCGTCGGCGTCCCGAACAGCCGCTCGACGTCGGCGGCGCGCCCGGGCGAGCCCGCGAGCCCGCCGTGCTCCAGCAGGCCGAAGATGCCGCCGCCGCCGTCGTCGAGGACCACGACCTGCAGCTGCAGCGGCGCCGACCAGGGCGTCTCGCGCACCCGCTCGTCGACGGGCACGACGAGCCCGGCGAGGTCGTGCAGCGCGGCGAGGTCGCCGACGAGGGCCCGCGCGCGCCGTCCCGTGGCGAGCGCTGCGCCGACGGCTCCCGAGAGGGTGCCGTCGATGCCGGCGAGGCCGCGCCCCGCGAGGACGAGGCGCACGTCCTCCGGCACGCGGAGCGGCGGGGGCGACGGCGCGCGCTGCGCGTCCAGGGCCGGCTCGACCGCGGGAGCGCCCGCGAGGTCGGCGTCGCGGACGGCGTTGGAGGCGGCGAGCACGAGCAGGTCGCCGGGGGCCGTCGCCGCGACCACCTCGCGCGCCAGCAGGGGACCCGTCAGCGCGGGCCCCGTCGCACCGCCCGCCGGCGGGTCCGCGCCCGCCCCGTCCACCGGCTCGTCGAGGACCCGGTCCACGGCCTGCGCGGCGAGCGCCCCCGCACGCTGCCAGGCGGCGAGCCACGGGTCCGGCGCCAGGGCGCGCCGGGCGTGCCACCCGCGGGGCGCCTCGACGAGGTCGGCCGGGACGGCGTCCCCCGCGACGCGGCGCAGCCCCGGCCGCGGCGCGGGGCCGGGGTCGTCGGGGTGCTGCAGGAGCTGCACGACCTCCACCCCGGGGTCGGCCAGCAGCCCGGTCACGGGGCGCGAGAGCGTCGGGCGCCCCACGACGACCGCGCGCTCGACCCGCCCCCCCAGCTCGGGGCGCTCGAGCAGCAGCCGGTACGGGCCGACGGCGCACGGCCCCGAGCGGGCCCCGGAGCTGGGCTCGGCGAGCAGCGGCCACCCGCCCGCCTCGGCGAGCCAGCGCGCCGTCCACCCGGTGCGGGCGGGCGCGTCGCCCGCGACGACGACCGTGCGCGGGCCGAGGGGCAGCTCGACGACGTCGCGGCCGCGGGGGGGCGGCGCGAGCCGGCGCGCGGGGACGGCGGGGCGCGCCGGGGCCTCCGGCGCCGGCACGAGCGGGTCGGCGAAGGCCAGGTCGACGTGCGCGGGCCCCGGCCGGCCGGCCGGCCGGTTTCCGCCCGCCCCGCCCCGCTGCAGCGGGGGCAGGCCGCGGGCGGCGTCCGCGGCCTCGGCCACGGCCGCCGCCCAGGACCGGGCGGACTCCGCCAGCTCGGCGTCGTCGTCGCCCTCGGGCGCGCGCAGGTCCACCGCGAGGCGCACCGCCGCGCCGAACAGCCCGGCCTGCAGCTCGCTGGTCTGGTTGGCCCACGTGCCGCGCAGCGCGTGCGGGCGGTCCGCCGTCAGCACGAGCAGCGGGACGCCGCCGTGGTGGGCCTCCAGCACCGCCGGGTGCAGGTTGGCGACGGCCGTCCCGGACGTCGTCACCACCGCGGCCGGGACGCCCGTGGCGCGGCCGGCCCCCAGCGCGGTGAAGCCGGCGGCGCGCTCGTCGGTGCGCACGTGGACGACGAGGTCGCCGGCGCGCTCGGCGTCCGCGAGCGCGTAGGCCATCGGCGCCGAGCGCGAGCCCGGGCACAGCACGACGTGCCGCACCCCGCGGGCGACGAGCGCGGCCACCACGGCGGCGGCGCAGGTCTGGGCGGGGTGGGGCACCGGGCCATCCTGAGGGGTGCCGGGCCCCTCCGCCGCGCGGGTGGCCGCTGCGGGGGTGGGAGCATCGCCGCGTGCAGGACGGGAGCCGTGGCGAGGAGCCGCTCGAGCCGTTCCCGCGACGGGCGTGGCGCGCCGTGTCCTCGGTCCCGTGGTGGCGGTGGGCCGCCGTCGTCGCGCCGACCGCCGCCCTGGGCGCTGGGCTGGAGGTGCTCGGCGTGCCCTCCGGCGTCCTGTTCGCCGGCCTGGTGGTCGGCGTGGGCGCAGCCCTGACGGGGCTGGTGGGCACCTCGCCCCGGGGGCCGCGCACCGTCCCCCGCTCGGCCGCGCTGGCGGCCCAGGCCGTGCTCGGGGTGCTCATCGGGACGCTGGTGCAGCCCTCGACGCTCACGGGCCTGGCGGCCGACTGGCTGCCCGTGCTCGTCATCACGCTGCTCACGCTCGCCGTCAGCGTCGGCGCCGGGCTGCTGCTGGGGCGCCACCGCGACGTCGACCTGCTCACCGGGTGCTTCGCCCTGACCGCCGGGGGCGCCTCGGGGCTCGTCGCCATCGCGGACGAGCTGCACGCCGACCAGCGCCTCGTCGCCGTCGTGCAGTACCTGCGCGTCCTCGTCATCACGGCGACGCTGCCGCTGGTCCTGCTGGTCACCGGGGTCGCGACGGACGGGGCGGGCGCCGCGCCGGGCGCGGCGGGCGCCCCGTGGTGGGCCGGCCTGGCCCTCGTCGCCGTCGTCGGAGGGCTCGGCACCGTCCTCGGCCAGGTGTCGCGCGTGCCGGCCGGCTCGCTGCTCGGCCCCCTCGTGCTGGCGGCCGTCGTCGGCGGGCTCGGCCTGTCGGCCGGGGCGCAGGTCCCGGCGGCCCTGGTGCAGGTGTCCTACGGCGTCATCGGGCTGCAGGCGGGCGTGTCCTTCACCCGCGAGACGGTGTCGGTGCTCCGGCGGGTGCTGCCCGCGGCGGCCCTGCTGATCGTCGCGGTCATCGTCGCGTGCGCCGGCCTGGGCGCGCTCCTGTCGGCGCTCACGGGCGCCAGCGCGCTCGACGCCTACCTCGCGACGACGCCCGGGGGCATCTACGCCGTCCTCGCCGCCTCGCTGTCCACCGGGTCCGACGTCACCTTCGTCCTCGCCGTCCAGGTGCTGCGGCTGCTCGTCATGCTGCTCGCGGCGCCCGCGCTCAGCCGAGGCCTGGCCGCGCTGGCGCGGCGGCGAGGCGGCTGAGCGCGCGGGCGCACCGCTCGCGCCACCAGCGCTGGCGCGCCGGCGGGGCCGCGACGGCGGCCAGGTCCTCGGCGCGCACGCCGGCGAGCGCCGCGTCGACGTCGGCGACCGCGAGCGCGCCGTCGCGGACGGGCGGTGCCGGCACGACGTCGCGCGCCAGCAGCGAGCCGGTGGCCAGCCCGCAGGCGTGGCGGAGCCCGGGCAGGGCCGCGGCCGCCCGCACGCCCGCCGCGAGGCCGACGCCGGTGTCCAGCGCGCTGGAGACCACGACGGGGACGCCGTGCTCGCGGTCCAGCCGCTCGGCCAGGGCCACGACGGCGCGCGCGCCGCCGAGCGGCGGCACCTTGAGGACGGCGACGTCGGCGGCGCCGGCGCGCACGACGGCGAGGGGGTCCTCGGCCCGACGGACGCTCTCGTCCGCGGCCACGGGCACCTCGACGCCCGCCGCGGCGAGCCGGGCCCGCACGTCGACGAGCCCGGCGACGTCGGCGCACGGCTGCTCGGCGTACTCCAGCGGCCCCTGCGCGCGCATGGCCGTGAGCGCCCGCTCGGCCTCCGCCGGGCTCCACGCGCCGTTGGCGTCCACGCGCACGAGGCCGGCGGGGCCGAGCGCGGCGCGGACCGCCGCCAACCGGTCGAGGTCGGCGGCCAGCGACTCCTCGGCCGGGATGCCCGGCTCGGCGACCTTCACCTTGGCCGTGCGGGCGCCCGGCGTCCGGGCGAGGACGGCGGCCACGTCGGCGGCGGGCACGGCCGGGACGGTCGCGTTGACGGGCACGAGCTCGCGCACGGGTGGCGGCAGCCCCAGCCACGCCGCCTCCAGGGCCGCCGCGAGCCACCAGGCGGCTTCGTCGTCGTCGTACTCGAGGAAGGGCGCGAGCTCGGCCCACCCGGCCGGGCCGCGCAGCAGGAGCGCCTCGCGCTCGAGCAGGCCCCGGAAGCGCGTCCGCAGCGGCAGGACGACCGCGACCGCGCCGTCGAGGAGCTCCTCGGCCGAGGGCAGGGGCACCTGCCCGTCCACCCCCGGCGGGGGCCAGGCCGCCGGCGCCCGCGTGCCGCCCGTCCAGCCGCTCACCCGCGCGAGCGCCCGTCCTGCTCGACGCCCGCGCCGGCCGTCACCCCGGAGACGACGTCCCCGCTCCCCGCGCGGCCGACCGGCACCCGGCCCCCGGCCTCGCCGTCGGCCTCGGCGTCGTCGTCGAGGCGCTCGACGCAGACCCGGTCGGCGCGGCGCCCGTCCAGGCGCAGCACGGTGAACCGGTGCCCCAGGGCCTCGACGGAGTCGCCCTCCGACGGCACGCGCCCCAGCTCGCTCATCACGTAGCCACCGAGCGTCTCGAAGCTCCCCTCGGGCAGCTGGACGCCGGTCGCGTCGACGACCTCGTCGCGGTGCAGCAGGCCCGAGACCTCCACCTGGCCGCGGTCGGCGGCCCCGGCACCGGCCTCCGCCCGGTCGTGCTCGTCCTTGATGTCCCCGACGAGCTCCTCGACCAGGTCCTCGAGCGTGACGATGCCGTCGGTGCCGCCGTACTCGTCGACGACGACGGCGATGTGCCGACGCTCGCGCCGCATCTCCGACAGCGCCGGCAGGACCGACTGCGTGCCCGTCACCAGGCTCACGGGCCGCATGACGCTGGTCAGCAGCCCCTGCGGGTCCTGGTGGCGCAGGGCCGTGAGGACGTCGCGGACGTGCACGAAGCCGATGATGTCGTCCACCCCCTCCCCGGTGATCGGGTAGCGGCTGTGCGCGTGGTGCTCGATCTGCCCGGCGGCCTCCTCCAGGGTGAGCCCGCTGTCCAGGAACTCCACCTCCGTGCGCGGGATCATCACCTCGGCGACGCGGCGGTCGGCCGCGGCGAAGACGTCGTCGATGAGGCGGCGCTCGTCGTCGTCGAGGTCCTCGTGCGTCGAGACCATCTCGCGCAGCTCCTCCTCGCTGACCTCGTCGCGCTCCTCGTCCGGGTCCATGCCGAGGAGGCGGACGACGAGGTTGGTCGACTTGTCGAGCAGCCAGATGACCGGCGTCGCCAGCTTGGCGACGCGGTCGAGCGCGGGCGCCACGAGGCGCGAGACGGTGTCGGGCTTCTGCAGGGCGATGCGCTTGGGGACGAGCTCGCCGAGCACGAGGGAGACGTAGGAGACGAGCGCCGTGACGACGACGAGCGCGAGCGTCGAGGCCAGCGCCCCGGGCACGCCCCAGCCGACGAGCACGGGCTGCAGCCGCCCGGCGATGGTCGCGCCGCCGTAGGCGGAGGCGAAGAAGCCCGCCGCCGTGACCCCGATCTGGACCGCCGACAGGAAGCGGTTGGTCGAGGACCGCAGGCGCTCGACGGCCGCGGCGCCGCGCAGCCTCTCGCCGACCATCGCCCGGACCTGGCCGTCCCGGAGGGAGACGAGGGCCAGCTCGGACATCGAGAAGACGCCGCCCACCAGCACGAACACGACGACGAGCACGATCTCCCAGCCCAACGACATGCGCTCATCCTCGCCGGTGGGGCACCGGCCGCGCGCCCCCGGGCGACCGCGCGGCGTTCGTCCGGGCGCACGAGCCCGCCGGGCGGGCGTGCCATCCTCCGCGGGTGGACGCCGACGACGACCGCCCGGAGGCCGGCCCCCGCCGCGTCTCAGACCTCTTCGACGCCGCCGCGTGGGCCCCCGTGCCCGGCTTCGAGGACCTCGTCGACACCACCTACCACCGGTGCGTGCGGCCGGGCCCCGAGCGCGGCACCGTCCGGGTGGCCCTCGACCGCCCCGAGGTCCGCAACGCCTTCCGCCCAGGGACGGTCGACGAGCTGCTCCGCGTGCTCGACCACGCGCGGCGCACGCCCGACGTCGGCTGCGTCCTGCTCACCGGCAACGGGCCGAGCCCCCGCGACGGCGGCTGGGCCTTCTGCTCCGGCGGGGACCAGCGCATCCGCGGCCGCTCGGGCTACCAGTACGCCGCCGGCGACACCGCGGACACGGTCGACGCGGTGCGGACGCGCGCCGAGGGCGGGCGGCTGCACGTCCTGGAGGTGCAGCGGATGATCCGGACGATGCCGAAGGTCGTCGTCGCCGTCGTGCCCGGCTGGGCCGCGGGCGGCGGGCACAGCCTGCACGTGGTGTGCGACCTGACGATCGCGAGCCGCGAGCACGCGCGCTTCAAGCAGACCGACGCCGACGTCGGCAGCTTCGACGCCGGCTACGGCTCGGCGTACCTGGCGCAGATGGTCGGGCAGAAGAACGCCCGCGAGATCTTCTTCCTCGGCCGCACCTACGACGCGCAGGCCATGCAGCGCATGGGTGCGGTGAACCTCGTCGTCGACCACGCCCGGCTGGAGGAGGAGGCGCTCGTCGTCGCCGCCGAGGTGAACAGCAAGTCCCCGACGGCGCAGCGGATGCTGAAGTTCGCCATGAACCTGCCCGACGACGGGCTCGTCGGCCAGCAGCTGTTCGCCGGCGAGGCGACACGGCTGGCGTACATGACCGACGAGGCGGTCGAGGGGCGCGACGCCTTCCTGGAGAAGCGCTCCCCCGACTGGTCGCCGTACCCCTGGTACTACTGAGGCGAAGCGTCGCCGCGGAAGACGCCGGGCGGGAGGTCGTCGAGCGGTACAGCGATGCCCGGCGAGGTCCCTGACGCCGAGGTCCGGTTCAGCGGCACTGCCCGCAGTCGTCGACCAAGTGGTAGCGGCTGCCCCTCACCTCGCTGCCTCCCTCGAGACGGACGCGGCCGTCCCGACGCAGCGGGTCGAGCGCGTACCCGAGCTGGCGGGGCGTCAGACCCGTCTCGTCGACCAGCTGCTTGGTGGTCAGCGGACCTCCCCGCAAGGC
>Ga0210040_10004388_pt1 | contig 18476 bp, 19 predicted proteins | sample CryGeyCG12114_NA_FD_185462 | JGI IMG/M metagenome (GOLD analysis project Ga0210040, IMG submission 185462) | Groundwater microbial communities from aquifer - Crystal Geyser CG19_WC_8/21/14_NA (SPAdes) (version 2) | ecosystem: Environmental > Aquatic > Deep subsurface > Groundwater | place: USA...
TGATCCAGGGCGGCGGCCTGCCCCGCCGCTTCAACACCATCACGGTGACCGATGGCATCGCCATGGGGCACCAGGGGATGAAGTCGTCCCTCGTCAGCCGCGAGGTAATCGCCGATTCGGTCGAGCTATCGGTGCGCGGCCATTGCTATGACGCGATCGTCGGCTTTGCCGGGTGCGACAAGTCGCTGCCCGGCATGATGATGGCGATGTTGCGGCTCAACGTGCCGTCGATCTTCGTCTACGGCGGCTCAATCCTGCCCGGCCGATTCCAGGATCGCGACGTCACGGTGGTGGACGTGTTCGAGGTGGTCGGCAAATACGCCGCCGGCGCCTGCCCGCTGTCCGAGGTGCATGCGCTGGAAAAGGTCGCATGTCCCGGCCACGGCGCGTGTGGCGGCCAGTTCACCGCCAACACCATGGCCTGCGTCGGCGAGGCGATCGGCCTCAGCCTGCCCAACAGCAACATGGTGCCGGCGCCCTACACCAGCCGCGAGCAGATCGCCGTTGCCGCCGGCGCGCAGGTGATGGAGCTGGTCGCAGGGCAGTTGCGCCCGCGCGACATCTGCACGCGAGAGGCATTCATCAACGCGGCCCGCGTGGTGGCGGCGACCGGCGGCTCCACGAACGCCGCGCTCCACCTGCCGGCGATGGCGAACGAGGCGGGGATCGCCTTCGACCTGTTCGACGTCGCCGAGGCGTTCAAGACCACCCCCTACATCGCCGACCTGAAGCCGGGCGGTAATTACGTCGCCAAGGACATGTATGAGGCCGGCGGCGTCTACATGCTGATGAAGACCTTGCTCGCGGGTGGCTTTCTCGACGGCAACTGCATGACGGTGACCGGCAGGACACTGGCTGAGAACATCGACCAGGTCACCTGGAATCCGGATCAGAAGGTGATCCACGACATCGCCACGCCGCTCAGCTCCACCGGCGGCGTCGTCGGCCTGCGCGGCAGCCTCGCCCCCGACGGCGCGATCGTCAAGGTGGCGGGCATGCGCCGCCTCCAGTTTGAGGGGCCGGCGCGCGTGTTCGATTGCGAAGAGGACTGTTTCGCCGCCGTCGAAGCCCGCCAGATCAACGAGGGCGAGGTGCTGGTGATCCGCTATGAAGGGCCAAAGGGCGGGCCCGGCATGCGCGAGATGCTGTCCACCACCGCCGCGCTCTATGGCCTCGGCATGGGCGAGAAGGTGGCGCTGATCACCGACGGCCGGTTCTCGGGCGGCACCCGCGGCTTCTGCATCGGCCATGTCGGCCCGGAGGCGGCGGACGGCGGCCCGATCGCGCTGGTCGAGGACGGCGACACCATCCGCATCGACGCGCAGGCGGGCACCATCGACTTGGCTGTCGACCCCAACACGCTCGCCGACCGGCGCGCCCACTGGTCGGCGCGGGTGAACGGCTATGGCTCGGGCGCGTTGTGGCGTTATGCCAACACTGTCGGTCCGGCCTATAAGGGTGCAGTCACGCACCCCGGTGCTTGTGCGGAGCGCCACGTCTATGCGGATATCTAACGCGCTGCTCCTGGCGCTGTTGCTCGCCGGCTGCGATTCGCACGGGCAGGGGAGCACCGACACCCGCGCGCTCGCCCGCGTGGAAGCCGAGCAGCGCCGCGACGCCGAAGATGACGGCATGATCCTGTGCGCCAGGGGTGACGGGCCGCTGACCCGCTCGTGCACGGTGGAACAGATGCAGGGGTCCGATGACCTGATCCTCACCGTGCGCCAGCCGGACGGAGGCTTTCGTCGCCTGCTCGCCACGCGCGACGGGCGCGGCGTGGTGGCGGCAGATGGCGCGCAGCAGGCGGACGTCAGTATCGCGGGCAACGAGGGCATCGACGTGGTGATCGGCGACGACCACTATCGCCTGCCGGCGACGGTGAAGCGGTGAAGCCGATCGCTGGCGTCCCCGTGGTAACCGCGGCCGCGATGCGGGCCGCGGAGACTGCGGCCATGACCCGTGAGGTCACGGTGGACACGCTGATGGCCCGCGCGGGCACGGCCGTCGCGGAAGCGGTGCGACGGCTGGGGAGCGGCGCGGAGACGCTGGTGCTGTGCGGCCCCGGCAACAACGGCGGCGACGGCTATGTCGCGGCGGCAGCGCTTCACTTGGCCGGCATTCCCGTCCGTGTCGCAGCCTCGGGCGAGCCCCGCACGGACGCCGCCCGGCAGGCGCGGGCACAATGGCAGGGGCCGGTGGAAACGCTCGCGGCGGCGATTCCTGCGCCCGTATTGCTCGACGCGCTGTTCGGCACCGGGCTGACTCGTCCGCTCGACGCCGACGTGGCTGAGCGGTTTTGCCGGCTCGCGGACGCGGCGCAGGTGCGGATCGCCGTCGATGTGCCGAGCGGCGTCGCCAGCGACGACGGCGCCGTGCTCGGCGATGTGCCGTCGTTCGGGCTCACGCTTGCGCTGGGCGCCGCCAAGCCGGCTCATCTTCTGCAACCAGCGGCGCGGCTGTGCGGCATCGTGCGGGTTCTGGACATCGGCGTTCCCCTCACCAGCGCCATTGCCGCGCTGGATCGTCCTCGCCTGCCAGAGCCGGGCTCCGATTCGCACAAGTTCAGCCGCGGCATGGTCGCGATCGCGGCCGGCAGCATGGCCGGCGCGGCGCTGCTCGCCAGCGAGGCGGCGATGCGCGCTGGCGCGGGCTACGTCGCGCTGCTCGGCCCCGTCCGGCCGGGCACGCCGCATGCACTCGTTCGCAAGCCGTTCGACGACCACGCGCTCGCCGATCCGCGCATCGGCGCACTACTCGTGGGCCCAGGTCTCGGCCGCGACGACGAGGCAAAGGCGATCCTTGGCAAGGCACTCGCGAGCGACTGCCCACTGGTCATCGACGGCGATGCGCTGCACCTCGTCACCCCCGACCAACTCGCCGGCCGTGCCGGTCCGATCATCCTGACGCCGCATGCGGGCGAGTTCGACGCGCTGTTCGGCAACAGCGAAGGCAGCAGCAAGATCGAGCGCACGCTCGCCGCCGCCCGCGCCGCCGGTGCGATTGTCGTCTTCAAGGGCGCCGACACGGTGATCGGCGCCCCGGACGGCCAGGCGCGGATAGCGGGTGAAGCCAATGACTGGCTATCGACGGCAGGGACCGGCGACGTCCTCGCCGGCAGCATCGCCGCCACGCTCGCGGCCGGCCTCGCCCCGCTCGATGCGGCAGCCGCCGGCGTCTGGCTGCACCGCGATGCCGCACGCCGGGCCGGCGCCTCGTTCATCGCCGACGACCTCGCCGCCATGCTCACCCCGGCGCGAGCCAGCCTGTGAGCCGGATCGTGCGCGTCGCGACGCGCGGCGAGGGCGTGGCCGAGGACGGTCGCCATGCACCCCTCGCTGCGCCAGGCGACACGCTGACGCCCGACGGCCGCGTTGTTCCTGGCCCCCATCACCAGACGCCGCCTTGTCGCCATTTCCCGGTCTGCGGCGGTTGCCAGCTCCAGCATCTCGACGACGAGAGCTATGCCGCCTTCATCACCGATCGCATCGCGTCCGGGCTAGCGGGGCAGGGGCTGTCAGCGCCGATTCGCCCGCCCGTCCTGTCGCCGCCGCGTACCCGCCGCCGCGCGACGCTCCATGCCGAGGCGACGGGAGGCCGCATCCGCATCGGCTTCACGGAGGCGGCGAGCCACGCGATCGTCGACCTTCAGGAAAACTGGATCCTCCGCCCGGCGCTGCTCGACCTTGTCGCGCCAATGCGGAACCTGTTCCAGCGCCTCGGCCTGAAACGCCGCGCCGACGTGTCGCTGACGCTGCTCGACCAGGGTGCGGACATCCTCATCACCGGCCTTGCGCCGAGCGGCCTTGCCGCCGCCGAAGCGCTGACCGCCTTTTGCGAGCGCCACCGCGTCGCGCGTTTCGCGGTGGACGATGGCCTGGGCCCCGAAACCCGCTGGGAGCCGGACGCCGTCACCATCACGCTGGGCGGAGTCCCGGTGCCGTTCCCGCCCGGCGGCTTCCTGCAAGCCACCGCCGAAGGGGAAGCGACGCTGGTCGCGGCCGTGCGAGAGGCGATCGGCTCTCCGTCCACTACCGCCGACCTGTTTGCGGGCCTCGGCACCTTTGCGCTGGCGCTGCCCGGCAAGGTCTATGCCGCCGAGGGCGCCCGCGACGCACTGCTGTCGCTAAAGGCCGCGGCCGCCCGCGCGCAGCGCCCCGTCTTCGCCGAACACCGCGACCTGTTTCGCCGCCCGCTCACCACCGCCGAGCTCAACCGGTTCGATGCTGTCGTGCTCGATCCGCCCCGCGCCGGCGCGCGCGATCAGGCGGCGGCGCTTGCCGCCTGCCGCGTTCAGGCCATCGCCTACGTCTCCTGCAATCCGGCGACCTTCGCGCGCGACGCCAAGCTGATGGTGGACGGCGGCTGGCGGATCGACTGGATCCAGCCGGTCGGCCAGTTCCGCTGGTCCACCCATGTCGAGCTCGCTGCCCGGCTCATCCGTTAGGGTATTCGGCGCCCACGAAGAAGAGCCCGTCCGGCGGCGCGTTGAGCCCCAGTGCCCCCCGATCCCGCGCCGCCAGCGCCGCCGCCAACTGGTCCACCGTCCAGCGCCCCATGCCGACCAGCGCGAGGCACCCGACCATCGATCGCACCTGATGATGGAGGAACGAGCGCGCCGATGCCCGCACCGTGATCCGGTCGGCCTCGCGCGTGACGCTCAACCGGTCGAGCGTGCGCACCGGGCTGTTGGCCTGGCAATGCGCCGAGCGGAAGGTGGTGAAGTCGTGCCGCCCCGCCAGCACCGCCGCGCCGGCGCCCATCGCGTCCGCGTCGAGCACCTGTGGCACCTGCCAGGCCAGCCCGGCTTCCCACGTCAGCGGGGCCCGCCGACTGACGATGCGGAATTCATAATGCCGCGCGACGCACGAAAAGCGCGCGTGCCAGTCCTCAGCCACCTCACAGGCGTCCAGCACCGCCACCGGTAGCGGTCTCAGCCGGGCGTTGAGCGCCTCCATCAGTCGGAACGGCGCGATCGGCTTGGCGATGTCGACGTGCGCCCGCATTCCCATCGCATGCACGCCCGCGTCGGTGCGCCCGGCGGCGTGAACAGCGGTACGCTCGCCGGTCACGGCAAACACCGCTTCCTCGATTCCCGCCTGCACGCTCGGCCCGTGCGCCTGCCGCTGCCAACCCATGAAGGGCCGGCCGTCATATTCCACCCGCAGCGCGAAACGGCTCAAAGCTGCGTGCCTGGCGCAACGGGAAAGCCGCGAAGCAGCTCGGCCGCGGTTGTGACGCCGCGGCCTGCGCGCTGCACGGTTGTCGGCCGGATCGCACCTTGAGCGCACGCGATGGTGAGCCGGTCGTCGAGCACGATGCCCGCCGGCCCACTGTCGTCCAGCACCTCGGCGGCGAGCACCTTGATGCGCTCGCCACCGATCTCCAGCCACGCCCCCGGCGCCGGGTTGAAGGCGCGCACCTGCCGCTCCACCACCGCTGCCGGCTGCGCGAAATCCAGCCGCGCTTCCGCCTTGTCGATCTTGGCGGCATAGGTGACGCCCTCATCCGGCTGCGGCGTCGCGACGTGACCCGCGAGGTCGGCGAGCGTGTCGACCATCAGCCTCGCGCCAAGCTGCGCGAGTTCGCTCGTCAGCTCCCCCGCCGTCTTGCCGTCCACGGACACGCGGCCCTCCATCAGCACCGGCCCGGTGTCGAGCCCCGCTTCCATCTGCATGATGCCGACGCCCGTCTCCGCATCGCCCGCCAGCATCGCGCGCTGGATCGGCGCCGCTCCCCGCCAGCGCGGCAGCAAGGAGGCGTGGACGTTGAGGCATCCATGCCGTGGTGCCGCCAGGATCGGCCGCGGCAGGATCAGGCCGTAGGCCGCGACCACCGCCACGTCCGCGCGCAACGACGCAAACGCCGCCTGTTGCTCGGCCCCGCGCAACGACACCGGCGAGCGCACCTCGACGCCCATTGCCTCTGCCTGCCGCTGGACGGGGGAGGGCACCAACTCGCGGCCGCGCCGCCCGCCGGGGCGCGGCGGCTGCGTATAGGCGGCGACGAGCGCGTGCCCCGCATCGGCCAGCGCGCTCAGCACCGGCACCGCGAAGTCGGGCGTTCCCATGAAGACGATCCGCATGGGCGTGCGCATCCCATGCTGGCGGAGGCGGGCGCAACCCCCTATCTGTTCCCGTGATGGCCTCCCCCGAGATCGAAGCGTTGACGCAGGCACTCGCCCGGCTGCCCGGTCTCGGGCCGCGGTCCGCCCGCCGCGCCGTGCTGCACCTGCTCAAGAAGCGTGAGGCGGCGCTGGGGCCCTTACGCCAGGCCCTTGAGGCGGTGGACGCGCGGCTGGAGACGTGCGGCACCTGCGGCAACATCGATACCAGCAACCCTTGCGCGATCTGCGCCGACCCGCGCCGCGACGCACGCTCCCTATGCGTGGTCGAGGAGGTCGCGGACCTGTGGGCGCTGGAGCGGTCGCGCCTGTTCCCCGGCCGCTTCCACGTGCTTGGCGGCCGGTTGTCGGCACTGGAAGGCGTGCGGCCGGAGGATCTGGCGATCGACAGCCTGGTACGCCGGGTCGAGGCGGGCGGCGTGGATGAGGTCGTGCTGGCGATGAACGCCACGCTGGAGGGGCAGACCACCGCACATTACGTCGCGGAGCGGATCGAGCGGTTTCCTGTGCGGATCACGCAACTGGCGCACGGCCTGCCGGTCGGCGGTGAGCTCGACTATCTTGACGAAGGCACGCTGGCCCAGGCGCTTCGCGCGCGTCGTCCGGTCGGTTGAACCGGAAAGCGCGGCCCTGCCGTCGCCGGCAGGCCGCCCCTCCTTCACCTCGCGACGCCGATCAGAAGCTCGATCGCGCGCCGGTCAGTTCATTGGCCGTACCATAACGGCTGCGCTCCGCGAGCACCTCGTCGTGTGAGTAGGCGGGCGCATTTTCGTCGAAGCCGTTCCAGCCGTCTTGGCGATAGGCACTGCCGCGCGTTCCTGCATCCACCGCGTTGTTGCGCTGCAACACCTGCTCGACTTCGTTCACCCGGTCCTCGGGAACGCGGGCGCTCAGCAAGGTTCCGCCGCGACGCACGCCTTCGGAATAGACGTGCGCTTCCTCGTCGCTATGGCCGGCGTTTTTCAGCGCGCCGACGATGCTGCCCGTCGCCGCGCCGCCAAGCGCGCCGATGCCCGCACCCGCCGCCGTCGCTGCCAGCCAGCCGGCTGCCACGATCGGGCCGAGGCCCGGGATGGCGAGCAGGCCGAGGCCCGCGAGCAGGCCGCCGGCTCCGCCAAGCACCGCGCCGGTGGAGGTGCCGCGCGTTACGTCACCATGATCGTTGACGCTGCCATGGTCGCCATCGCGGTCGCGGTCCCCATGCGCGCCATCGACGTTGTTGGCGACGATGCTCAGGTCGTCATGCGGAATGCCGAGCGTTTCCAAGTCCACCAGTGCGGTCTTGGCGTCCGAATAGTTGTCGAACAGGCGAGTGATAGTCTTGCTCATGATCGTGATCCTTTAAGCAACGGGGAAGGGGTCAGCGGACGACATTGCCCTTGTAGTCGACACCGACGCGCACGCGATTGTGACCGCGATAGGCCATGCCCCGCCACACGCCGCGATTGTCCTTGGCTAGCCTGCCGACTCGCGAGTAGCCGGCCTTCATCAGCCGTCCGCGCGCCTGATCCTGCGTGAACGAGTTCCGGCCACGCGCGGGCGCCGCGACATGGTGCGGGCTGCCGTCCTTCAGTGCAGGGTTGTGCGAACCTTGCTGCTGTGCCTGCGCGCCGGATGCGATCCCCGCAGTGGTCAGGGTCGCGGCCAGAGCGGCCGTCACGAAATACCGGTTCATGCATACTCTCCTAAGATGGAGCCCCCAAACGCGCGGCGGTGCCTGTTCGGTTCCCGGCCGGCACAATATAGGTTCGGCGCGGTACGGCCCTCTCGCTTGACGCCCCGCCGCGGCTTTCCTAGCTGATCGGCATGGCCGTTCTCCCCATCGTCGAAGTTCCCGATGCGCGCCTTCGCGCCATGTCTCAGTCGGTCGCGGAGGTGGACGACGGCGTGCGCGGCTTCGTCGCCGACATGATCGAGACGATGTATGCGGCGAAGGGCATCGGCCTTGCCGCAATCCAGGTCGGGGTCGCGCAGCGCGTGCTGGTCATCGACCTTCAGGAACAGGAGGACGCCGAGGGCAAGCCGGTCCGCAACCCGCAAGCGTATATCAACCCGGAAATCCTGTCGGTAAGCGACGAGACCAGCACCTATAACGAAGGCTGCCTGTCGATCCCGGAGCAATATGCCGACGTCGAGCGACCGGCCCGCTGCCGCGTCCGCTGGCTGGACGAGCAGGGCGCTGCCCATGAGGAAGAGATGGGGGGGCTGCTCGCCACCTGCATGCAGCATGAGATCGACCATCTCAACGGCGTGCTCTTCATCGACCATGTGTCGCGCCTGAAGCGCTCCATGCTGCTCAAGAAGCTAGACAAGGCGCGCAAGCTCGACGCCTGATGGCGTCCCCAGGCGTGGAAGGGCCGCAATTCGCGCTGTTCTACTGCTGACGTTCGGCCTATGTTCCCGATTGGCGGCCGTCGTGCCACTCGCGCGCCGGCTCCGCCCGCGCAGCACGTGACCGCGGCTGCGTGGCGCAATCGTGTCACCATCTCTGGAGCCTGAGCCTATGGCCGAACTGCTGATCGTCGCGCTGCTTGCCCTTGCTGCCGGCCTGCTCGTGGGCTGGCTGCTCGCCGGGCGCCGCCACGCTGGCGTTGCGAGCGAACTGGCGGTGGCGCGCAGCCGGGCCGCCGACCATGAACTGGTCGCCCGCGCCCGCGACGCGGTGGAACGCGAGCGCAACGAGGCAATGCGCGATCTCGCCGCGGTGCGTGCCCAGCATGAGGCGCAGGCCACCCTGGCGGATCAGCTCCGCACCGAACTCGCCGCCGTTCACGCCGAGCGCAATGCCGCCCACACCGAACTCGCGACGCTGAAGGCGCAGGCCGAAGGGTTCGAAGCGCGGCTGATCGAGCTGCGCGACGCCAAGGACGTGATGGCCGCGCAATTCGGCGATGTCGCCAATAAGCTCCTCGCCGACGCGCAAAAGGCGTTCCTCGATCGCGCCGACCACCGTTTCCGCCAGTCGGAAGAAACCGCCGGCCACAACCTCAAGGCGCTGCTCGCCCCCGTCAACGAGCGTCTCCAGCGTTACGAGGAGGGCGTCGCCAAGGTAGAGGCCGAGCGCCGCGACGCCTTCGGCGAACTGAAAGGCCAGATCGAGCACATGCGCGTCGGCCAGGAGTCGGTCCGCTCCGAAGCCGCCAAGCTCGTTAACGCGCTCCGCAACGCGCCCAAGGCGCGCGGCCGCTGGGGCGAGCAACAGCTGCGCAACGTCCTCGAATCGTGCGGGCTGGCGGAGCACACGGATTTCGCGATGGAGGTCAGTGTCGCCGACGGCGAGGGCGGCCGCCTGCGTCCCGACGCAGTGGTTCGCGTGCCTGGGGGCAAGTCGCTGATCATCGACGCCAAGGTCTCGCTGAATGCGTACCAGGATGCGTTCGGGGCAGTCGATGAAGCGGCTCGGCTGTCGGGTCTGACCGCACACGCGGGCTCCATGCGCGCGCATATCAACGGTCTTGCGGGCAAGAGCTATTGGTCGCAGTTCGATGACGCGCCGGATTACGTCATCATGTTCATTCCAGGCGAACACTTCCTGTCCGCCGCGCTCGAGCATGATCACGAGCTGTGGCAATATGCCTTCGACAAGAGGGTCCTGTTAGCGACGCCTACCAATCTGGTCGCCATCGCGCGCACGGTCGCGGCAGTGTGGCGGCAGGAGAAGCTCGCGAAACAGGCCCGCGAGATCGGCGCGCTCGGCAAGGACCTTTACGCGCGCCTGTCGGTGATGGGCGGCCATGTCGCCAAGCTCGGCAAGAACCTCGACACCGCGATGGGCGCCTACAACAGCTTCGTCGGCAGCCTAGAAAGCCAGGTTTTGACCCAGGCCCGCCGCTTCGAGGCGCTCGACATCGACACGGCCGGCAAGCAGATCGAAGCGCCCCCCGTCAGCGAACAAAGCGCCCGGCCGGTGACCAAGCTGGCGTTGATTAACGAGGCGGCGGAATAAGCGCCTCGCGCCTCACCCCCGCTGCTGCGCCAGCACCTCATAGGCCATCACCGCCGTCGCCACCGCGGCGTTGAGGCTGTCGGCGCGGCCAAGCATCGGGATCTTGACCAGCAAGTCGCACGCCGCCGCATAGTCCGCCGGCATCCCCTGCGCCTCGTTGCCCGTCAGCAGGAACGTCGGCGCGGCATAGCGGGCAGCGCGGTAATCATGCTCGGTATCGAGGCTCAGCCCAACCAGCTGCCCCGGCCCCGTGCGCAGCCACGCCAGGAATGCCGCCCACTCAGCACGCACCACCGGCACGGTGAACAGTGCCCCCATGCTTGCCCGCACCGCTTCGACCGAAAACGGGTCCACGCACTCGCCCACCAGGATCAGCCCGCCCGCACCAACCGCATCGCCGGTGCGCAGGATCGTGCCGAGGTTGCCCGGATCGCGCAGCCGCTCCGCAACCAGCCAGATGCCCGAGGCACTGCGGTCGAGCTCGTCCAGCTCCAGGTCGAACTCGTCGAACACGCCGACCACCGCCTGCGGGTTGTCCTTGCCCGACAGCTTGCTCAGGATATCCGGCGTCGTCTCGATTGCCTCGAACCCTGCGGCCTCGACATCCCAAATCAGCGCACGGACCAGCGGATGCGCCGCACTCGCCTCGGCAAAGAACAGCAGGCGTGGCAGCCGGCCGGTGTCGCGCGCTTCGGTCAGGATGCGCAACCCTTCGGCCAGGAACTGGCGCGCTTCCCGCCGGTGGCGCTTGTCGCGCAGGTCGCGGACGCGCTTGATCAGCGGATTGGAATAGGCGGTGATCTGGCGGGGCATGCGCGTGCCCGGCCTAGTCTTCGCCGAACTTGGATTCCACCAGCTGCGCCAGCGCGCTCACCGCGGCTTCCGCCTTGTCGCCCTGCGCGCTGATGGTGATGTGGTCGCCCATCGCCGCGCCGAGCATCATCAGACCCATGATCGACGTACCGGTCACGGCGCCCTCGTCCTTGCGGACCTTGACCTCGCACGGCAGCGATGAGGCGAGCGTCACGAACTTGGCGCTGGCCCGCGCATGCAGGCCGCGCCGGTTGGTGATCAGCACGGTTTTCGCAAACTGGCTCACGCCGCCGCTTCGCCCAGCACTTCGGAGGCAACGGAGATGTACTTGCGCCCCGCCTCGCGCGCGGCGGCAACGGCGTCCACCACCTTCATCGCTTTCCGCGCGGAGCCGAGCCGGATCAGCATCGGCAGGTTCATGCCCGCGATCACCTCGACACGGCCACGCTCCATCAGCGAGATGGCGAGGTTGGAGGGCGTTCCCCCGAACAGGTCGGTCAACACGATCACGCCGAGCCCCCCATCGACGGTGGCGATCGCGTCGGCGATATCGCTGCGCCGGCCTTCCATGTCGTCGTCCGGGCCGATCGCGATGGTCGCGATCTGCTCCTGCGGGCCGACGACGTGCACCATCGCCGTCACGAACTCGTCGGCAAGGTGTCCATGGGTAACGAGAACAAGGCCGATCATGAAGCGAAGAAGTCCGTTGTCATCGTCCCGCCGGTGATCCTTCCAGCGAGTCCTGAGGCGCGGCCCCCAGGTCGCGATGCGAGACCGTGGGGGAAAAACCGCGAGTCTGCAACCACCGCGCGACCCGATCGGCGACGTGCACCGACCGGTGTCTCCCGCCGGTACAGCCGAACGCCACGGTAACGTATGACTTGCCCTCGGCCCTGTAGCGCGGAAGCAACAGCGCCAGCAATTCCTCCATACGCGATACCGCGGGCTCATAGGCGGGATCGTCGCGCACATAATCGGCGACGTCCGCGTCGAGTCCCGTTCCCGGCCGCAGTGCCTCCACCCAATGCGGGTTGCGCAGGAACCGCATGTCGAACACCAGATCGGCATTGCGCGGCACGCCCCGCGAAAAGCCGAAGGACATCACCGACAGGGTCGGCTCGCGCTGGCCCTCCGCGCCGAAGGTGTCGCGCACCTGCTGCGCGAGTTGGTTGGCCGATAGGTCCGTGGTATCGATCAGCCGGTTCGCCCAGTCGCGCAACGGCGCCAGCAACTCGCGCTCGCGGGCGATGCCGTCGCTCGCCGGGCGATCCAGCGCCAGTGGGTGCCGCCGCCGCGTTTCCGAATAGCGCCGCTCCAGCTCCGCGCCGGCGCAATCGAGGAACAAGGTGCTGACCTCGCGGCCATGCCCCTGGTTGAGGCGGCGGATGTTGTGGATGATGCGTTCCGGATCAAAGGCGCGGGTGCGCGCGCCGATGCCGATCGCCAGCGGCTGTGCGTCCTGTGGCGCGCCCTGTGGCAACGGCGCGTCCAGCAACCGGTCGAGCAGCACCAGCGGCAGGTTGTCGACCACTTCCCAGCCGATGTCCTCCAGCGTCTTGAGCGCGGTGGACTTGCCCGCGCCCGACATGCCGGTGACCAGCAGGATCGACTTGGCATGCTCGCTCATTTCGGGTCGGCTCCAACCTGGCGCAGCGCCAGTTCCACCTTGATCGGCGCGGACGCGGTGCCGCCGTCGACTGCGACGATCGGCACGGGCACGCCTTCGATCGTGCGGTTCGTCGCTTCCGGCATCCGCTCGACCGCTTGGGACAGGTGCACCACAAGTCCAACGGGCACGTCCGCGACGCGGGGAAGGGTGATGATGCCGAGCCCGCGGACTTCCATCTGCCCGGCGATCGTCGCCGGCGCGGTGGCGAGCAGCGCAGGGCCCGACCGCGACAGCAGCGTGTAGTCGTCGCTGACCAGCGTCGCGCCGCGGTCGATCAGCCGCAACGCGAGGTCCGATTTGCCGGCGCCGGACGGCCCCTCGATGAGCACCGCCCGGCCGCCGATCGCGACGCTGGTGGCATGGATTGCCTCGCCCGGCACGTCAGCGCGCCACGGCACGTGGCAGCCGGATGACGAACCGCGCGCCGCTCAATCGATCTTCCCGCGATTCGACCATGATGGAGCCCTGATGCCCCTCGACGATCGTGCGTGCAATGGCGAGCCCCAGGCCGGAATGCTGGCCAAAGGCTTCGTCGGAGGGTCGGATCGACTGGAACCGTCGAAAGATCGCCTCGCGCTCCTGTTCGGGGACGCCCGGGCCTTCATCCTCCACCCGCACCACCACGTCGCCGCGCTCTTCGGCAAGCGCGACGGTGACGGTGCCGCCATCGGGAGAAAAGGAGACGGCGTTGTCGAGGAGGTTCTCGATGGCCCGCTCCACCCGCGTGCCTTCGCCGAGGACCAGCAGTGGCGCGTCGCCGTTCTGATCGAAGCGCAGGCGAACGTCGCGCGCGGCCCCGCGCGCCTGCCGCTGGGCGACCAGGCCCGCGACCAGCGCGGCAAGATCCACCGGCTCGAACTTGGCGCGGCTGAGCTGCGCATCGAGGCGCGAGGCTTCGGAAATGTCGGTGATCAGCCGGTCCAGCCGGTGCACGTCGTCGCGCATGATCGCCAGCAGCTGGTCCTGCAGCGCAGGGTCCTTGATCCGGCCAAGGCCCTCCATCGCCGAGCGCAAGGAGGCGAGGGGGTTCTTCAGCTCATGCGTCACGTCCGCCGCGAACGCTTCGGTGGCGTCGATCCGCCCGCGCAGGGCAAGGCTCATGTCCGACAACGCGCGCGCCAGCATCCCCAGTTCGTCGCGCCGCGAGGGAAGCCGCGGCACCACCACCTCGCGCGCGCGCCCCAGCCGCACCCGCACAGCCGCACGGGCAAGCCTGCGTAGCGGCCGGACGATGGTGCGCGCCAGGAACAGCGACAACAGCACCGACACCAGCGTGACGCTGAGCAGCACCAGGCTGAGGCGGAACCGCTCCACCCGCACCGTCTGGGTGATGTCGCGCGCGTTCATCGTCGTCATCGCCACGCCGCTGCGGTCCGGCAGGGGGGCGGCGGCCGTGATCACGGGCGTGCGGTCGGGGGCTCGCCAAACGGTGGTGGACACCACGTGGTGATCGCGTGCCGCCCGCACGTCGGGCCAGGCAAGCCCATCTGCGCGCTCACGATAAAGCGGCGGCCGCGAGGCGTTGACCACCGTGTCGATGACCGCGTCGAGCAGCCGTGCGCTGCGTTGCCGCCAGTCTTCCTTGTCGGGATCGCGCAGCACGACGTTGCGCACGCCCAGCCGACGGCTGTCGGTCACCGCGGCGCCGTCCGGCGCGAACAGGCGCAGGCGGGCGCCCGTGTCGGCGGCCAGCCTGCGCACCAGCGCATCGCGCTGAAACGGCGGCAGCGTCGCAAGCGCCTCGGCGATCAGGCGCGCCTCGCGCGTCGACTGGACGATGCGGCTGTCGACAATGCGGCTGCGATAGCTGTCGAGATAGAAGAAGCCGCCGGCCAGCAGCATCAGTGCGAGGATGTTGACCGCCAGGATGCGCCGCGTGAGCGAGATCTGCCCCGACCAGCGCAGCGCGAGGTCGCCGGCCTCGCGCGGGAGGTCACTCCTCGGAGAATCGGTAGCCGGCGCCATACAGCGTTTCTATCGAGTCGAACTCGGGGTCCGCGGCGCGAAACTTGCGGCGCAGCCGTTTGATGTGGCTGTCGATGGTGCGGTCGTCGACATAGATGTCGTCCTGATAGGCCGCGTCCATCAGCTGGTTGCGCGTTTTCACGATGCCCGGCCGCTGCGCCAGCGTTTCCAGGATCATGAACTCGGTCACGGTCAGCGTCACCGGTTCCCCCTTCCAGGTGGTGCGATGACGCGCAGGGTCCATTGCCAGCCGACCGCGCGTGAGGGGCCCGGTGGCGCTCGCCGTCTCTCCTTCAGCCACCGTGACCGCCGGCTCGGCACGGCGCAGGATCGCCCGGATGCGGGCGATCAGCAGCCGCTGCGAGAACGGCTTGGCGATATAGTCGTCCGCCCCCATCGCAAGGCCCAGCGCCTCGTCGAGCTCATCGTCCTTGCTGGTCAGGAAGATCACCGGGATCTGGCTTTTCTCCCGCAGCCGGCGGAGCAGCTCCAGTCCGTCCATGCGCGGCATCTTGATGTCGAACACGGCGAGGTCGGGAGGATTGTCGATCAGCGCCTTCAGCGCCGCCTCGCCATCCGAATAGACGCGGGTCAGGAAGCCTTCCGCCTGCAACGCGATCGACACCGACGTCAGGATGTTGCGGTCGTCATCGACCAGGGCGACGGTGGCGGTCATGCGGGCATCGCGAACGTCATGGCCGCATTGCGGTACGGCAAAGGCGTGGCCGGCTCAACCATGCTAACCACGTCGGTTTGACCCGCGGACGCACGCTTCCTATGGCTTGCCCCAGGGATGCACGCGCACTCTCCCTCCCCAGGACGCGCGAGCATTGGTGCTGAGTTTGAGGAGGGACAAACGTGAACAAGAGGATTCCGGAAAGCGGCCTGGAGCGCCAGGGCATTGAGACCCGCGCGGTGTTGCATTGGAACCTGGGAACCGCGCGGCTGGTGGAGGCATCCGTGGCGCGGGGCGAGGGCAAGCTGTCGGCCTTCGGCCCGCTCGCCGTCGAAACGGGCCCGCACACCGGCCGCTCGGTGCAGGACCGCTTCATCGTCCGCGACGCCGAAAGCGAGAGCACCGTATGGTGGGGCAAGTCGAACAAGCCGATGACCCCGGAGCATTTCGCCGCTCTCAAGGTCGATTTCCTCCAGGCGCTCGAAGACAAGGAGGACCTGTTCGTCCAGGACCTGTACGGCGGTTCGCAGCCCGACCATCGCGTCCGCGTCCGCGTGATCAACGAGTTCGCGTGGCACAATCTGTTCATCCGCACGATGCTGGTCCGGCCCGAGGAGCAAGAGCTCAAGGGCTTTGAAGCCGAATACACGATCATCGACCTGCCAAGCTTCCGCGCCGATCCCGCGCGCCACGGCTGCCGCAGCGAAACGGTGATCGCGGTGAACTTCACCGACAAGCTGATCCTGATCGGCGGCACCCGCTACGGCGGCGAGATGAAGAAGTCGGTGTTCAGCCTGCTCAACTACCTGCTGCCCGCGGTCGGCGTGATGCCGATGCATTGTTCGGCGAACATCGGCCCCAACGGCGACACGGCCGTGTTCTTCGGCCTCTCCGGCACCGGCAAGACCACCCTCAGCGCCGACGCCAGCCGCACGCTGATCGGCGACGACGAGCATGGCTGGTCGGACACCGCGGTCTTCAACTTCGAGGGCGGCTGCTACGCCAAGATGATCCGCCTGTCGCCGGAAGCGGAGCCGGAGATCTTCGCCACCACGAAGCGCTTCGGCACCGTGCTGGAAAATGTGGTCATGGACCCGGTAACGCGTGAGCTCGACCTCGACGACGCCACCCTGGCCGAGAACAGCCGCGCGGCTTACCCGATCGATTTCATCCCCAATGCCTCGGCCGACAACATGGGACCGGTGCCGCGCAACATCGTGATGCTGACCGCCGACGCCTATGGCGTGCTGCCGCCGATCGCCAGGCTCACGCCGGATCAGGCGATGTACCACTTCCTATCCGGCTACACCGCGCGCGTCGCGGGCACGGAGATCGGCGTGGTCGAGCCGGACGCCACCTTCTCCACCTGTTTCGGCGCGCCGTTCATGCCGCGTCATCCGTCCGTCTACGGCAACCTGCTGAAGGAGCGGATCGCTAAGGGCGGGGTGGACTGTTGGCTGGTCAACACCGGCTGGACCGGCGGCAAATACGGCACCGGCAGCCGCATGCCGATCAAGGCGACGCGCGCGCTGCTCACCGCGGCGCTTGACGGCAGCCTCGCCCAGGCCGAGTTTCGCACCGACCCGAACTTCGGCTTCCAGGTGCCGGTCAGCGTCCCTGGCGTCGATGCGAGCATCCTCGACCCGCGCGAGACCTGGGCCGATAAGACCGACTACGATGCAACGGCCGCACAACTGGTCGACCGCTTCGTCGCCAACTTCGCGCAGTTCGCGGAGCATGTCGATGAAGGCGTACGGCAGGCCGGGCCGCGGGTCGCCGAGCCGGCATGAGGAGCGCGAGGCGGCGGTTGGGAAAACAACCGTCGCCTCGCCTCAAGCAACGCCGCCTCAGCTCAGGGGACGGGCCGCCGGGTCGAGCGGCTCCACCACCACCACCCCGCCTTCGACCGCGGCGATCCGCACCCGCTCGCCGGCGGGCAGCGCGGGCCCTCGCGCAGGCCAGCTGCCATCGTCGACCCGCACGCGCCCCTCGCCACCGACGATTCCCGTCTCCAGCTGCGCGGTGCGGCCGATCATGCGTGCCGTGCGGTCGTTGAGCAGCGGATCGCTCGCCACCGGATAATCCTGATACCAGCGCCGCCCGATCAGCACCGCCGCCGCCGACCAGGCCGCAAAGGACGCAAGCTGGGCCGCGAGCGGCAGGTCGGGCAGCACGAACACCGCCACGCCGGTGATCGCCGCCGCCAGCGCCAGGAACACCAGGAACACGCCGGGGATCAGCAGCTCCGCGATCCCCAGCGCCAGCGCCGCCACCAGCCACGCAGCAGCCGTGCCTCCAAAGCCGTCAAGCGTCACGGCCTGGGCTGCTCGGTCAGCTCGAACGGCCCACGCCTGCTATCTGCACGCGGCGGCGCGGCCGGCGGCGACACCTTGTCGCCCAGCGCTTCCTTGGCGATCTCGCCAATGCCGCCGAGCGTGCCGATCAGCTGCGTCGCTTCGACGGGGAACAGGATCGTCTTGGCGTTGGGGCTGGTGGCGAACTTACCCACCGCCTCGACATACTTCTGCGCGATGAAATAGTTGATCGCCTGCGCGCTGCCATGTTCGATCGCATCCGACACCGCCTTGGTGGCCGCCGCTTCGGCTTCGGCCGCACGCTCGCGCGCTTCCGCGTCGCGGAACGCCGATTCCTTGCGCCCCTCGGCTTCCAGGATTCGCGCCTGCTTCTGCCCCTCGGCGCGCAGGATCTCGGAAGCGCGCGATCCTTCGGCGTCGAGGATGTTGGCCCGCTTCTCGCGCTCCGCCTTCATCTGGCGACCCATCGCGTTGACGATGTCGGCGGGAGGGCGGATGTCCTTGATCTCGACGCGCGTGATCTTGACGCCCCACGGCGTGGTCGCATGGTCCACGACGTTGAGCAGCCGCGCGTTGATCTCGTCGCGCTTGGACAAGGTTTCGTCCAGGTCCATCGACCCCATCACCGTGCGCAGGTTGGTGGTCGTCAGCTGCAACAGCGCGGTATAAAGGTCCGACACCTCATAGGCGGCCTTGGGAGCGTCGAGCACCTGAAAGAACACCACGCCGTCGGTGGAGATCATCGCATTGTCCTTGGTGATGATCTCCTGCCCCGGAATGTCGATCACCTGCTCCATCATGTTCACCCGCCGGCCGACCCGATAGAAGAACGCGGGATAGAAGTTGAACCCCGGCGACGCGGTCGCGGTGTAGCGGCCGAAATGTTCGATCGTATATTGGTAGCCTTGCCGCACGATCTTGATGCTGGTCATCAGGTAGAGAAGCACCAGCGCGAGCGCGAGCGCGGTAAC
>Ga0210040_10004389_pt1 | contig 18475 bp, 9 predicted proteins | sample CryGeyCG12114_NA_FD_185462 | JGI IMG/M metagenome (GOLD analysis project Ga0210040, IMG submission 185462) | Groundwater microbial communities from aquifer - Crystal Geyser CG19_WC_8/21/14_NA (SPAdes) (version 2) | ecosystem: Environmental > Aquatic > Deep subsurface > Groundwater | place: USA...
AATTCGCTCTTAAATAGAGCTTTTAAATATTTGTGGACGTCTGTTTGGCCGTAAAGTGAACCAAATGGGCTCATCTTCGAAAGCAGCCGTGCGACAGGCTATACTAATGTCTATGCAAAATTTTAAAGAAATCCGTTGATGCGTTCGAAAGTTAGAGCGTTGAGATGCTACGACACCATCACGGTTCCATAAGCCGTTCCTGTGTTGGGCTAAAACCTGATTTTCTAGGTTTAGAAATGCATGAGACACGATTTTCAACATTAAAAACCGAAAAAACCGAACCTTCTCCGATTCGGGTATTATGTGGTGTTCACAAATTTCATTCAGTTGGAATTGAATAAAATCATGTTTTTCTTAGTTAAAAAATTTCAAAATACGATTTCGAATATCGAAAACCAAAAAATCCTATATTCTTCAAGGTGGGTATTATGCGGCTAAAAATTACTTTCGGTTAGAATAGAAAAATTCATTTCTAGGCTAGAAAAAGCGTGGAAAACAATTAAAAATGTGAAAAATCGAAAAAATGATTTATCCGTGATGTTTTTTAAGTTTTGCTGTGAACATAGTTTTAATTGTAGACCTTTTTTACTGTAGACGTTTTTTGACGTAGAAATTTTTTTTGTAGACCTTATTGCTGTAGACGTTTTTAGGCGTAGACCTTATTCTGTTGTAGACCTTTTTTGCTGTAGACGTTTTTTGACGTAGACATTTTTTTTGTAGACTATATTGTTGTAGACATTTTTAGCGTAGACTAAATTTTGTAGACTATTTCAGGTGGCACCTATTATTATGCTGTGAAGAGTCAATGTAGCAAATATGATATTAGGGGTATTCAAGAGCACCGGGGTAACGGGGTATAAGGGTATTAGGGTAACTTTTCTCCATTTAAATACATTACAAAAAGTTACCCTATTACCCTTATACCCCGTTACCCCGGTGCTCGTGAATACCCCTATTATCTCTTGCGATGATCTGCTCTGTATTATGTAAAAGGCAATTTGGTTGTACTACTTGATTACTGTCCATTTCAAAAAAAAGGCAGTAAATTTGCTCGCTAGGTTACATGGCAATGTTTGTTTGGTGATAACAAAAAGTACAGTTTTAAATGATAAAAAAATGAACTGAAAAGTAGAAAATATGAATTTAGTTGGCATAGCATTTTTGGAATTTACGGTTCGATTTTGAGTATTTGGCCATTTAACCTGGGTCGCCAAATAACACAAGGCAACTGCCATTAATTCTGAAATGGACAGTAGTTGGGGCTACCATGGTGTTGAACGATTGCTCACCTTTTGTATGCATTCTTTGTGCAGGATTTCCAGAATATCCAATTACTCAATGCTGGGAGAGCCCTCAAGATTTTAAGAATGGTGAAATTGCTCAGTCTGGTGCGTCTCCTTCGACTTTCTCGTCTTGTTCGATACGTATCCCAGTGGGAAGAAGTTTATGTAAGTCATTCATTTCCGATTTTTTCCTCCCTATTTACTACTAACTACTGCATTACCTTATATATGTATATTGTCGTCACCACATTCTACAAGAGACCATGGATGACTGCTACTATACTCCTACTATCAATAAAGGCATGTCCCATCATGATCATAAGTTTTTTATTATGTACCTTTACATTTATGACCACAGTAAATTATTATGATTCCAAATGAATCTGAAAGTGAGGGAAGAACTGGCTATACTAATATTACTGCTACTGGCATTTCCGATATTATGTACTCTATAGGAATCTATCTCGTAGAAAATTATTTTCCTCATCCCTGGCTATCATATGTACATGCATGGTGAACGTCCCGAATTTATGACAAGAATTATGACGTCACAACATTATACTACTACTCAAAGACTAGGGGCAGACTATGAACCTAATATGTGGCGAAAAGCCATTTCCTCTTTTCTTCTGGTCCATACGAAAAGAAATGATGATAAATAATAATGCTGGTAAGAGTCGATGGAATTTTCCAGCATTATCGCAGGACAATGGTTTGTTGTGCCTTTAGTATTCACTGGACCATGTAGTAAGTAAGTAAGTACATGTATGTAAGGTATGATTGATCATAAAAGTAGGCATGGCATTTTTTTCCATTTGTTACCCTTTTATATTCTTTTTTTATTGACTTAAACTTGAATGCATTTTTTTTAACTGCGCAATGGGAACATTACATCATAATGGTATTCACTATCTGTGTTTTCCTACATGTGTACACTTGGTCGTTTTTTTTTGTTACAGGCTTTTTTTGTAGCTTCCGCTCTCTGTGATTTCCGTATATAAAAGAGTGCTGAGAATATAGTATGCACCTTTGCACATAGCTTTCTCAATTTGAACGTCAAGTGTGAAAAGTTTACTTTTCTTTTATCATGGTACATACACAAAGGCACCTTAGAACCCCGATTAGATAATGTTGGCCAAAAGAAAAATAGTATGATGATTGAGTAGACAAGTGAAATTCATAGATCAACTCGTTCTTTTAGTTAGTTCACATTCATTGTTGATCTGTGTTGGGTTTTTTAGAAAGCAACTTTATTTACCGGCACGGTTTAGTTTTTTGTGTGAGGAAAGTTCACAGTGCTTATTGAATTAAGGCAAGTTAGAGAGCCCACACAGACGTTTGTGCACATTAAAAGTGAATGTAGGCCTAAAGCACAGAGATGGATGAGGGAAACTGAAAAGAGTCACCCACTTTTGGGGCTAAAGTGAAAACCCCATGGGAGCTATCGTGGGACAGTGGGACGCCTAGCATGTTTAGTGGATAGAGATGTACGCTACAGTGTGTGTTCTATTGGCGCTTTAGTGTCAAGTTATGGAAAGATTCATTGCTTGTAGAGGTGCCCTTTGTTGACACTGGGACAGTATTAAATGTGGTACTGCTCTCCCTATTTTGGCATTGCACAATCAAGAAGGCAAAAATGAGCCTCACAATGAGAGCGGTTGTTGATATGCAAATATGCACAAATGAAAATCTAATAAGTCATGGACCGCGTCTCTTTTTTTCTGGACGCTGATTCCGGAATAGTTGGAAGGAAGTAGAAGTAGAGTGTTACAATGGTAGCTTTACACATGTAAAAAGCTAACGTGAGACTACACAGTAACTTAGGGAGATATACGGTGACTTGACTGAGAATACCTATTGTTTAATCGGCAAGGATATGGATTAAGTTCGTTCTTTGTTTGAATTTTTAGGCGTATAAGAAAACGTTATACTTTGTAGGCAAAAGATCTTTGACTTTTTAACAGAATTACAACCACGTCACCCGTATTGTCAGGCAGTATAAGATGTGTTCTGCCAGATCGAGATTGTAGTCGTAAAGGAGAGGGAAAAGTCTTTTATTAGATTAATTGAATATGGTGCTCCCATTTGGAGCACAAATGAATCTAGCTTAGAGAGAGAGAGAGAGCAAGATGAGTTTGAAGACGAACTTTTTTCTCAGTTGCTAGCGTTCGGTGTTGAGTCTTTGCCAATTTATTGCCAATAGTGCACACGGGGGCTTAGCAAGGTCAGCTATTCAAGAAAAATGGGAGAAAGCTCTCATTTTTTTTCCATCTCAAGCATTAAATTAAGGGAAGGTCATTTTCTCTTGAATTGCTCAAGTATTGGTTGGTTTTGTAGGAATAATTGATTTTTTATGTAATTTACTACAGGGATTAGATTTACGTGGGTTCATGTGAATGAATGGATGAGGTATTTTGCATTACACGTAGCTTTTAGGGAGACACGGCACTATGATCATTTTTTCCACATTCTGTTCCTGAAGGCTATGCAAAAGTAGAGATACTACTTTTGTTAGGACACATTGGATCATCAATCATTCTATTGTATCATCTGCAGTCCTCTTTTTGTCAGCTAGACTACGACTAAATGGCTCTTTATGGATAAGCGTTTCTTGTTTACGGCACTTGTTCTCAAACTAAACTTCTTAACTAACACACTTTAGTAAGTTAATGTAGTTGAAGGAAAAATAATCATTTCCTGTAACGAATTTTTTCTCCCATGAAAGCGTTCTTTTTCTAAGCACTAGGAAAAGTTACAAATCTGTGTCAGGGTCAGGGCTATTGTGTGATTCAGTGGAAAATTTAACAGACACCAATGTTTTAGAATGTAACTATATTTCTTCATGTTAGCAGTGAGTTGACGCCAATAATATTGTCTTTCTTCAAAATCGCTTGGAATAAGTCATTGTCATTACCAATTGCACTTTTATCCTCTGCATTTAGTTTTTGGCTCTAGCTTTTAAAGATTACGCACCGCGCTTTGAAAACAGTCATTATTGGTTAAGTCGAGTCAATAAGGTCCTTACGCCTTATAGTGACCTTATAGTTCATTTCAAAGTAAAAAAAAGTTTCCCCATGTTATTCGGCTATCCCCGACAAATGGTCGATTTATACAAAGTAAACCCCTAAATCTGTAAAATGTTGTGGCAACAATAATTCATTGCTCATTTTCTGTTTAAAAAAAATTACTTCAAAAATTAATTTGTTTACATTTTGTTGACAACAAAACAACCAATGCCAAAAAACCTACCGAAAAAAAAATTCCATTTTTTTCTGAAATGAACTATAGATTACATATTGCCAGTTAGTAAAGCTCATTCATTAAAATTGCATCTCATCCATCCTCTGTTATGAATACAAAGCTGTAATAATTTAGTTTGTTAAGACATTATTTCTCAAGCAATGAGTTAAATAGTTCAGGACAATGTTAACTACAATACTATTTACTACCCCCATTGTTCAAACATACTAATTGACTTGACATTTTGCTTTACAAATGTTTAAAGGTGTATGAGTATGAGCTGTATAGTTCTATAAAGGCAGCGAAAGACTCGTAAACTGTCTATTTGTATGACAACAAAAGTTTACAAAACGAGTGATACAAAGTTGGAATGTTTTTACTGTTAATTTTGCTCCCACCTCACCATGCCAACATGAGCCAATTGTAATAAACTCCCTTTAAGTTAGTTACTTAAGGTGTTGTACATGTCGCCTTTACTTTCCTTAAATAACTGGACTCATTTACTTTGTTACATTCTCACTTTTTCGTACTCTATATGTTCACATCACGTCATTTATATGCCCATTGTACTCCCTTGTGACCCTTAATGTGCCTGTTCCTTGTTAATGTGTGTGATTATTAAACCCGGGGTGGGAAGCCAGATGACAAAGAAAAACTTCTAGTACATACAATTTGTCCAGTCCCCATTCTGCATTATTCGCTATTTTGTCCACAGCTGCGTCAAAGCCTGCACCACAAACGTACTCGAGAACGACGTGATTCGACTTCTTTCGGGAAAAAGGAGCCTTTCTCTGGAAAAAATCTAGTTTTACAGGTAGGTCTTGCCTAAAACTCACCTCCCTCACACCTTTTCACACTATGATCATCACCACACTTGTTACTTACTTTACTAACTACTACTTCACTTAAAACCCATATGTACCCCTAAAAGACAAAAAAAAAACAGCTGTGCATAATTTGCTATGCGAAGGAGAGAGAGAAAGAGAAAAAAATCCAAGAAAAGAGAAAATGTTTCCTCACAAAAACGCATGGCATATTGCTACAATGGAATGTTTTCACCATTCGAATGCAATGTGCATAAAAAAGGCATATTTTTTGTCAGTTAAGTATATGATGGCACCCTTTCCTTTTTTTGACATTTTTCTTGTCCAGTTGACATCAACAATGGTTAGCATGTACATTGTCTTCATAATTTGTTCATGTACCTAAAAGGATAATGCTGTGTGATTGTATAAATGTTTTTTAAGTTGGTGACGTGAGACATTTGCGACTGCTTATTGTGCTGCTTTTGCATTGCTGTTTGTTTGCCAATTGAGTTTAATTTTTGTTCTTTTGTATTTAAAAATTGCGTTTGCATTCCTGTTTACTTTGGCTCTATTTTGTTCCGGTGCAATGTTTCGTGTATAAATGTTTTTTTTTGTAATGCTAATGTTTAGGTTTGCTCACCGTTATGGGAGATGACTATTACACATTTAGCTGTTTAGGTTAACTACTGTGAATCCGTTATAATTAGTATTGATAGATGTGTACTATTCAGTATATCGGGAATTTAACGATCCGTCAGTCAATAAGGGAGCTACGATAATTTAGATGGCAAAAAAAGAGATAGCAGTTTTGCAGCTATAGCACACTCTTTGTTTTCCTTGTACCAATCCATAAGATGAAAGGCACATTTAATTAGTTGTAGTTGTAAGGTTGTATGTGTGGGGAACGTTTGAGATTGAGATAAAGCCTTTCAGGCTTTGGCCAGTCTACGTGTCAACACGTACGGGTTCCTGGTTTTCGAGCCAATTGCCAAAGCTTTACAAATGATTGTGGGATTTAACTTATTACAGGTTATTATTAAGCCTGGTTAAACGTTTAGAGTAAACACAGATACACACACAAAATTTTTCCAAGCCTACAGAATGTACCATAGGCTGTACTTTTTTCCCATAGTAGTAAACCTTACTATACTCCTTACTATCCGTACTATATTTCTTTAGAATTTTGACCAGAGTATTCTGTTCTCAAATAATTTTGCTAGTTCATTAATTTCCCTTAAACTTTGGCTCCCAGATAAGGTGTGCGTGGGTTTGGGGAATGTTCAAAGTTGAAAATCTGGAAGTATCAACATTTGGGACAGGATTCTGGTTTTGGGCATGCTACTCATGCATGCACTTGCGCTCATGTTGGCATATTTGAGTTGGCACAAATTTTTTGCAATCAGTAGTTATGACATTGCATTCTGCATGAAGAATGTAAGCATTTTCATTTGAAGTCTAGATGTATTTTGATGCTGAAAACTGTACACAAAATCCTTGACACTTTCTCCAGCTGATCCCTTTTATACTTTTTATACACTCATGTTTATCACACACTATCTATCAGATGATTAGGGTTGTAGGATTCTTATTCTTCTCTTCTATTTAGCAAACGGCAAAAATGATGTGGGTTGTCATATTTTCTTTTTTTTCTAGTTTCTCAACATGGCATCAGTCTTCATGAGGATTTTCAATTTGATATGCATGATGCTCCTCATTGGACACTGGTCTGGTTGTCTCCAGTTTCTCGTGCCTATGCTCCAAGAATTCCCATCCAACTCATGGGTTGCAATAAATGAGCTCCAGGTAAATTTTTACTGCTTCTGTAACTTTTATTACCTGTAGTGATGTTCTTAAAATTTTTGACCTAGAGCCAGGTTAATTTTCCTTTCCTTTTCCGCGCTAGGCTTTTTCATTACGATTTTTTAACTTTGGGTCGACTAATTTCGTCATTTGTTTCTTTTTAGTCTTGTTGAAAATAAAGCCGAAAGTTGCTATTACTCAAGTTTTTGCGTATCCAATGAAACTTACAACTCCTAGGCTTTTGCATCGATTAATCTCATACAAATAATGAAAATCGCGCTGAAACCTTTTTTTACGATTTTTTGGGTTTGCAGTCAGGGAGCTCTAAAAACTATAGATCATAAAGTGAGAAATTGCGTTGATTATGTTGAAAAATCGATAAAAACCTGCTACTTTTCATTCTAAAGCGGAGATGTTGATAAACCTCCTCATTTGTCAGTAACTCGCAGAGTCATACACCTGACGAAAAATGGTATTACAGATGTGTCACTTGATGCACTCGCAAACTCGCAATCATCACTTTGTCAACATGAAATTACCTAGGAATCAGCTCATTCATGCATTCTACATTCACATTGTGATAGTTGATGCTAACTCTATGCATACATGTTAATACCGCCTCCTTAAGCTTTGCTTTGCCTATATGTAAATAGTCGGTCCATTATGCAAGACCGTGATTTATTCACACAACGTTTGTTTTTGACTACATCCCTGGATTTCTTCGCCCCTTAAGTCAATACGAAGACAGTGTGCTTAAACAAATACTTAGAATTTCTTAACGCAGTCAGTGACTTTCTCACTAGAATTGGCATGAAAAACATAAAGTACGTATAATAAAAGTTTGTTAACACGAGGAATCACCGTGATCTTCAGGACGAAGGAAACTTTTATATGAATTTATTTCCTCCGCGTTGGTAAACTTTGCTCAACTTGCCTCCATGATGTGCCCCGAGTAAACAAATAGTTCATGTGCTTAGCATCTTAAAAGTGGATCCTATAGCCCACAGTCAAGTCATGAATAAAGAAAAAAGCTGGAGGTGAAAAATTGTTTTTTTAGTTACTGTACGCGGTTATTTTTAGGAACATTGTGATCAGTTGAAAACACAGTCCTATTTCTCGTAACAAGCCTATTGGAGTATGACTAACTAACTATCTAAAGATTATTGTAGACAGGATTTCCCTTTTTGTCCATACCGGGTTTCTCAGAGTTTGAAACTATTGTAAGTATCCTCCCGTCTCACTTGCTTTTAAGTAATACGATTAAAGATTGACGGGTGCAAGATTTATCTAGCTTAAAGTGTCACGATCGATGCGTTCTTCGCTTTCACTACAAGTTAGTGGATCAACAAACTTTTATTCAGTTGACTTTCTCGGGCAAAAAGATATGACGAAGGGTTCCCATTCTTAATACTATTTTGTGCCCCAGTCAAAGGCTTTACACAGCTTAATTAAGGAGGAAAAGTTTCTGTTTAAGAAAAACTATGGGGCTCGCTCGCACCTTACATTGATTGGATATTTTGGTGGGCGTCTTTTGTGAAGAAAATGTTGCATATAGTACCTAAGTAGAGAAAGGAGTGAGCAGATAGTATGGGGTTGTATGGCTCAAGTTTAGGGTTCCATAAATATTCACCGGCTTTGTTCTTCACCTATGTTGGGAAGATAAGTTTTCCTGCCAATTCTAATAGGACCGGAGCTGTGGATCGATTGGTGTGAGCGAGATTAGCTAGTAAACTAACTAACTTGCTCTCATTTGTAGTGAATAAAGGAAGGAGGAAACTGTGCCGTGTACGTCACCCACTTTTGTAAATTGAGTTGGAAACTCAATCTAAATAGCTCTCCGTGGCACTCACTAATCACTGGTTTAGAGATGTACAAGTTTTTAGGGGGAAATCAGACTCCTCCATCTAATGAATTTATCTTGGGTCCTCCTACAGTGTTTTTTCTTTTACTTTCCATTTCTTAGAGAACTACGTATACATATTTTCGAAACTATCTGCATACCGTTTAGTATTAAATGCCAACTGACTGTACGAACATAAGTTGGAAATTTAACCCCCGAAGTTTCAAGTATCATACCTTCTATATAGAGTAATTGGGGAAGTTTAGTCAATATGGTGTGGTAATATGCGGATGCTTTATTAATGAGCTTGTAGCTTGCAAAATTGACCTGGATTAAGTGACTGGCATGTGTGTGCTGAATTTTATATACCATGTATTGAATTTCAAAGGACGCCTTTTGGCTGGAGCAATACTCCTGGTCACTGTTCAAAGCCATGTCTCACATGTTGTGCATTGGATATGGTCGGTTCCCACCACAGTCACTAACTGACATGTGGCTCACAATGCTATCCATGATCTCGGGTGCTACCTGTTATGCTCTCTTCCTTGGACATGCAACCAATCTGATACAAAGTCTAGACTCTTCCAGACGACAGTACCGTGAGAAGGTAATCACAGCTTGTTACGTTCTTTTCCTGTTCATTGATTACCAATAGAGAGAAAGTCCAAAATGGGTCGGGTAAGGTTCCAATGGAAACTATTTGATGAGCAAGGGAGGTAGTGATAGTGAATTCTCAAGAGAAAATAAATTATTAACTGATAGCGTTAACTGGATCAAGTGAGTAAAAAATGTTTGAATGGAATAGGTCAGCAAATATAATGTTAGTGTGCTAAAGAGCAAGAGCCAAACTTGAGGCCCTAGTTAGTTAGTTAGTTAGTTAGTTAGTTAGTTGGTAACAAACTACTGGAGCGTGAAGCCAAGTTTAGCTATGAAAGTACGCAGTCTTAGTTAAGGTATATTTTCAGCTTGTTTGAGTCTCAACAACCCATGCATGTGAAAGTATGGAGCAACTACAGCTACCTTAGGTATGAAGACAGCGTTAAAATTGGTAGGAAATAGAATTTACTGAATATTTTTAAGTTTGTGTGTTTGTTTATTATCGTTCTGAGATTTAAAAGTCAGTCAAGGTGAAACCTTTTAGAAAAGAAAAATTAAAGTTTTATGAGCCCTTTGCAACTGTGTATGCAAAGTTATAGGAAACTAAGGTATTCATTTCGCTTCGTGGCCTCACTTTTTTCTCACGTGCAATATAAATGATGAGATGTGACTAATGATCCGAGTGAGATAAAGTTTTTTCTTCTCTCTCTCTCTAGCGTGAGTTGTTCTTTCATGTTCTTTTCACTCGTATGCTTTCATCACATTTGTGAAATAAATCACCATGGGCTCTTAAGGTAGGAAGGAAGGAAATGTCTTACTCTTTATTTCTAAAGTGAGCTTCCAGCTTTTAAAGCTAATGAAGAATAATATGCATTGTATGTACCCATTAGTAAAGACATTATGAATATTTTTACAATGTGAACCAATTTGTAAAGCTGTTAGGGAGTTGAAGTGTAGAATGCACTTGTGAAGCAAGCATGGAATAATGGGGCTATTCTCTAGCGGCCATTATTATTGCCATGTATTGGTGCTCCGAGTAATGTTAGAATCTCCTTTGCACTAAATTTATGAGGTGTACCTGTAAAATGGAAATTCCCATGTATTTTTCCAGTTGAAACAAGTGGAGGAATATATGGCATATCGTAAACTTCCGAGAAGTATGCGTGCCCGGATCACAGAGTATTTCGAACATCGCTACCAAGGGAAATTCTTTGATGAAGATGCTATTTTAGGAGAATTGTCTGAAAAGCTAAGAGAGGTAAAATTTTGTACTCTCTGGTATATCCATGAAGACAGATAGCAGGCCAAGCTAATGTCACTTTTGTTGTTTCATTCCAGGATGTAATAAATTTCAACTGTCGAAGTCTTGTAGCATCAGTTCCTTTTTTTGCACATGCTGATCCAGATTTTGTCTCTGAAGTGGTAACAAAGCTTCTGTACGAAGTCTTCCAACCAGGTATATTATACAAAAATATTATCTAGTTTTTGTCCAAGTGCGCACTTTTGCATCTTATAAATGTTTACTGATCATGTGATATGTAAATGGCATATACCGTTTTTATCATTTTGTAAATATTTAGCAATTGGTTCCCCAGTTATGTTCCTTTCCGATAAGCCAATTTCGTTTTTAAAACTCCTCTGACCTACTTACGCGTATAGTATATATTATACTTCAGGCATTGGGTAACGTCTTTATGTATTTATGTATTCTACTTTTGCGTGCTTTTTGCAGGTGACATAATCATAAAAGAAGGCACAATAGGCACAAAAATGTATTTTATTCAAGAAGGGATCGTAGACATAGTGATGGCGAATGGGGAAGTTGCCACTTCCCTGTCCGATGGTTCATACTTTGGTGAAATCTGTCTTCTCACGAATGCAAGGTACGTCCCAACTCCCTCTCATCATTACTGCTAACTACTCTTATCAATCTCTGCTCTACTGCCTGTATACACGTACACCTATCTGCGCTATAAATGTCTTCAGAAAGTCTTGGATACGAAAGTTAGACTCATCACATGCATCATGCGTACTGCTGCAGAAGCACTTGAAACTTTGGTGATTCCAACTAATGCGAAAGTTGGTTCCACCATAAGTTGCATGGTGCACGATTTCCTTTTGGGTGAAAGATGATTTGCGAATTTTATGCTTTCCTTCTATGTTCCAGACGGGTGGCCAGCGTTCGAGCCGAGACTTACTGCAACCTCTTTTCTCTCAGTGTGGATCATTTTAACACAGTACTTGACCAGTACCCGTTAATGAGGCGCACTATGGAGTCCGTTGCTGCTGAAAGGTTCATTACACAAATTACTAATCTTTTGCACCTATTATGTTTTATGTAACATACGTATGTATGCTTGCCACTTGCCACATGCTTTTGTACGGGGGGTTTGTTAGTTAGTTACAACGGGGATCCGAAAGTTTACAAAGATTGGAGACATAACTTCTACTTTTGTGACTTCATTGTTCTCATCGATAGCTGTGTCCAGTAATTTGAGTTAGTTGGTTAGTTAGACACAGTCTACCTAACATAAAATTGTTTTTCGTGTACAAACTGGGTTAATTGTGCTACACACTTTTAATTTTTTGATTTCCTAATTTTGGTATTGAACGCATTTGTTGGGTCCCGAGGAATGCAAACTCTAATAAATTGTCCACTTTTTCAGACTGAATAAGATCGGGAAAAATCCCAACCTGGTAGCACCAAGGGATGACCAAAGCGTTTCCGCCATAGTCACAGCCCTGTCCGAACAAGCCGACCATGAAGACGAAGCAGTAGAACTGGACGAGCCTCCCCCTTCAACAAGCAATAAATCTAAAGAGAAGGACAAGTACGATATGCGGGAGTTGACCAAAGCTCTGGCCAAAGTGAATCTTCCTCGTCCCAAGTCTGAGAACTGTTTCCTGGCATCCCTGGAAACTTTAATTCATGCGCCTCCACCGCCATCCCCATTAGTGGGAAAATCTAAAACGCAAGAAAAATGTCAACCTCAGCCACCGCTCAATTCTTCCAAACCTTCCTCGTCCCATCATCATCCGTCTGGTGAGAAAACCGTTGTGACCACCAAAGCAACAATTGACCCTCCTTCCTCACAACCTCACCACCAGCCAGTGGTAAAACCACCGACATCTATTCTCATCCCAATGAGTACTCCTGGTCCCACGATAATTGGCATCAGTAATAGCAGTAGCAGTAGTAGTAATAATAGTAGCAACTGCAGTACCAGCAGTAACAGTCCCAGTGGTGGCTCTATTAGCAAAGTTCCACCATTAATAGTGCCAACTAATTCACAGCCTTCAACTCAACAACACCACACAGGTTCCAGCGCAAAACCTCCCATGGCTACCAGTGGAGCTCCCAGGCTTATAACTGCCACGGCAACGGTTGCGACGACCACTGCAGCCACTACAACTGCATCCTCTGGAACCAGTGTGGGACTTATAGTGACTGCAGCCGTCGGCACTAGTTCAAGCGGCAGTCCTTCTTCGGTGACAACTAGTGTGGCCAATGCTCCTTTAGTTTCCAGCTCAGCGGCTGGATTTCGGGCTCCACCACCTAGTGGTACTAGTAAAGGAGTTGTGTCTCATTTAGTGAAACAAGGATCTCTTCCGTCGACTTCGTCGGTTAGTATGAGCAAAGGAGGGGGAACCCCCAAACCTAGTGGTGTGGCTACCCAAATTTCTGCTGACAGTGGAAGGAAGTTGAGTGGCACTAGTAGTGTATCTGACTCTGTCTCAGCGGCAGGTAGTAGCAGTGCATCGGATTCTGTCTCGGCCTCGGCGGCGGGCAGTAGTAGTACAAGTGCGACTTCAAGTGCGACAAAAAGTGGACAAGCACAGAGTTCGGAGATGCACAGTAGTAACTCACATAAGGGGCATCATCACACACCCCCTCACCAATAAGGGATAAATATAGAGTGAGACTGTATTTTTGAGGGTATATATTTACTATATTCCAAAGGTTGTTTGTTATCGTAGTATGTAATTGATGTGGGAAATAATGTGGTTAGTTAAGTGTTGGGTTGTTTTTATGGTATATACTGGATGAATGACTGTCCAAGAAGATTTTATATTGTGAAGAAAGGATTTATGGAGTTGGACACTGTACACGTGTTGGAGTACACGTTGCAATGTTTTTAGGATCACGACATGTTCTAATGTTATAACGTTCTTTTTATTATCGAGTTGTTTGTTGTTGTTCGTTATTGACACGGAGCCTTTTGGAAGCAATAGTTTTCTATTAGATGTGTGTAAAGACTCCGGTCAAGTGTGTACGTTTTGTACGGATTGATTGGAAATTGGGACAGGGGATTGATATCAAAATTTAATGGTAGTAACAATTATTAATAAATTGGCCAGCATATGATTCGAAATATTCTAGTTAGTTGCTAGAGCTGGGGCTAGTCAAAGTTATTGTGGAAATAAGATGATTTGCATCTGATAGAATTTCAAAAATACAGTCAGTTGAAATATTTGTAATTTTGAAGTTAGACACCGATGATTGGTCATGAAAATTAAAAAATACTAAAATGCATACATTTCCCACCCGAGTAGGTGAGCAGAATTTTTTTTATTATGAATGATTACTGAAAAATAATTTTTTAATGTTAAGCATGAGTTCACGGAAAGAAAAAAGTGTCTCATGACGAACAAAATGAATTAGTTTGTATAATAATGGAATTTAAGAATATTATTATTAAGACACCTTATAATTTAGGAGAATCAATCCCTCGTCGTAATTATCACCTGTGATCCTCATGTAGATTGTATAGAAACGTTTGTACATAATATAAAACGTTTAAAAGAACTCAAATTATTATAGTTAGATTGTATTCTTATTACTATTTGTGTTTGATATTTTCTTTAAGGTGCTAACTCAAAGAAAATATTACCCGCACAGAACGAGAATTTATATAATGCAAGTTTGCAATAGGGAGAAGAAATCACGAATTACGTACATGACAATGCATTAATTGTATTGCCTAGTGCTATATTTACTAGAAGCACAATATTTCGTTTACTTTTGTTGCTGGCAACTGCAAAATCGATGTTACACTCTGAGTTACTTGAACTCATCAAAACAGTGTACTAACTATTGGATCTACTAATGTATAATATTTGGTGCTTACGTACGAGTCAATCGTGAAATTACTGGGGGATGAGATTGCTGTTTGTTTTCAAGAGGTAGAACACCTATGATATTTGAAGAATGGTACTGATTTGAGGTTTTAGAGACTAGATTTTTGGAGACAGCAATAACCTTTGATTGGATAAATATGTAGACAATGCGATGACATAGATACAAATTATAAAATTGTATTACTAAACCCTTCTGTGCCTGTTTCCTAAAATACCAAGTTACCAAGTTGTTACCAAGTCACAAAGTTTTTGTTTTTCGATATTTTTTGGAAAGAATATATTATTTATGGTTAGTTATTTATGAAACGGATTGTTATGATTGACTGTGCTATTGTTTCCGCATAGGACTCAACGTAGGTAACTTATTTAAGCGTAAATAAATTGTCCCATAGCCCTGTATATCTAGTTGATTTCCTTGACAGGAAAAGAACAATATAGTATTTTTAGTGAGGAAATATTTAGTGTCAGTGCCTGTGTGTAGTTTATAACCTTTTAAGGTCGTCAAATTATAGCCAATAAATACTACGAACTCTTTTTTGATGTCGAAATATTCCGAAATAATTTAAGTTACTCATTGTCATAATGGATGAGAAATGTTTAATAACAACTGGCTATACCTTCTTTCTCATCAGCTCGCGAGAAGAGAATAAAAGCTATGTTTAACCCGTTTAACCTTTATAAATGTGTTTGTTGTGTGAACATTAACAAGGATGATCTTCGCTGCTGTACAATTGGAGCACAGCGAATTAACCTTTTGGTTTATCATTCATATCAATTTATTTAGAGGTTTGTGAATTTAATTTGCGAGATAGCAATAAATACAGCGTGCTATTTGAAAAGACACATGGCAGAGCAATAAAAAAACATTTGCTACCGACTAACCGATTGGTTCAGTTTAACAAGCGGCAATGTACCATTATAAATTTTGGATGCAGCTATTTATTGCATTCACAATTCACTGACATAAATGTTTTATGGAGTTTCCTTATAACCATCAAGGCATATAGAATAGTACTTACTTGTAGACAACAAACAATGAGGTTTTTGGAACTTTGCATTTGCAGGTATTCAAATATGAGATACGCATTGTTGAATAAACAGATGTGTCTGTGCGGTTAATAGGTCCATTCAGTTTAGAGGATCGTAAAACGATAACGGATACCAGTACCGTTATTCTTTCAATTAATGAACGCATATTTAGTTAGCAATCGATCAGAAAGCTTACAAATTGATTTAATTGATAAATTAGGACTTAAAAGGTAAAAATGAAAATAAAAAGCGTGTTTCCATATTCAGTTTAACTGACTCATAATTAAATTGAATAACATTAAACCGTATGCGAGCATTCTATTTTTCTTCACTGATGGCCTATACTAATTTTCATGCAGTAGGGATGAGTCAATAAATATGAAATTTAATAAGTCAATTATTCTCTGCATAAATTATTCCGTCCGTCCGTGCTCATGCTCCATATTTATAATAGGTTAATATAGCTTCGTTATTATATTTTTGCATGCAAGCTGAAAAATCTGATATCTCTGATGGTCCCATAAGTTTTTTTTTATTTTCAAGTGTTGGTTTTCATTTTGTGCACACTATTCTGATGCCATGTTGGAGGCTGCTGGATAGTAGTCAGCTACATTTACATTGCAGATCGATGTTCATACGGTGAGCGAGAAGCGGCAATCTGAGAATTCAAATCAAATATTTTATTCCACTATCAGATTGAAGGCTAATAGCATTTGACAGTTTCTTCGTGAAAGTGATTTAAATATATATCTGGACAACTGCGATAAAAGCGGCTGACTAAATGAGAAAACAAAGTTCAATCTACTCACTCAACCTGTCTTCTAATCATAGTCCAGTGGAATCATCATCATGACCTATGGCAGATGGTCCTAGATGATAAAAGTTGAGATTTCGATTTTCAAGGTACGTGGGAAAGATAGAAAGTCTTTTTACGAAACTAGTTGATTCAAACGGTCTAATTTCACTAATTTGATACTAAAACATTTCATATACATTATTTTTGCAGAAAAGAGATGAAATTGCACCCGTTGAATCAAGACTGACTTTGATTCCTCATTAAATACCCTAGTCGTTTACATTCCAAAATTTTACACAATGGAGCTGTCTGGACTCATACAACTTATATTCTTGCCTCTCATCTTATTTGCATACGGTTTGTATAGCTATTCCCAGAGGCTTGTAAAAGAAGTAACTTTCGGGGGGCCTAAAGATGACTTCACTGCATTTCAAAAAATGTACTTTCTTCCGTATTTCATGGCTTTATTCAGCGATTGGCTTCAGGGGCCATATGTTTACAAATTGTACAGCTATTATGGATTTCCTCAGGAAGACATTGCTTTACTGTATATTGTGGGCTTTGCTGCGAGTGTACTTTTTGGCACTGCTACTGGACCTATTGCTGACAAGTAAGAATCAATATTTTCTATGAATAATTGTGACATGTGAAAATGTACTAATCATCTTTACTATTTGTGTGAATTATAGATTTGGCAGAAAGAGGATGTGCATAATATTTTGCTTATTATACTCACTCTGCTGTCTTTCCAAACTATCTTCCAACTTTACCAGCCTTTTGATTGGAAGAGTTCTTGGAGGAATATCAACATCAGTATTGTTCTCAGTATTTGAATCTTGGTATATCCATCAACACACTGTTCGTAAAAGTTATCCAGTATCATGGCTATCGCTGACTTTCTCCAAAGCTACGTTTTTTAACGGTGTACTAGCAATTGTGGCTGGCATTGTTGCTGAAGTCGGAGTAGAAGGTTTTAATTTAGGACCAGTAGCCCCATTTGTGATGGCAGTCCCTTGGCTAATAATTGCTGCAGTGTTCATTACTCTAACATGGGAAGAAAACTATGGCGAGCAGGATTTAAATTGGATAGTCTCATGTCGTGAAGGCTTGCACACTATCATAAATGATCGACGAATCTTGTCTTTGGGGATGGTCCAGTCGATATTTGAATCTAACATGTACATTTTTGTGTTCTTATGGACTCCTGTGTTGGAGGCAGGAAAACCTCCATTGGGTATAACATTCTCTTGTTTTATGGTTGCTATTATGATTGGCTCTTCGTTATATTCGGTGCTTTTGACCAAAAATGTGAGTTCTCAAACGATACTATGTTATTGTTTAATGGTGATGGCAGCTTCATTTTGTGTCTGTGTTTTAAGTACTAGTCCAAATGACGGGGGTGATTATGTATTTGCTACTTTTAGTAGTTTTGTGATACTCGAGATTTCAGTCGGGCTTTACTTCCCGTGTATAGGAAGGTTGAAGGGGGAAACTATTCCCGAAAATTTGAGGGCTAATATAATGAATTGGTTTAGAGTTCCTATGAATGTTATTACGTGTACAGCTTTAGTGAGCATGCATCATCTCAATCATGATAGAGCCAATCAAATTGTTTTCTTTTATTGTGTTTGTTCCTCTATATTGGGATTATGGACTGCCAAATATTATGCTAGAAGTTATAAGACTAGGGTCGTGGAAGATTCTCTGTTACAGGTAGCCTAAATTATCTAAATTTTATATATTATTGGTTCACACCAATTAGAGATGATATTCCCGGGGGTATTTTTCATTCCCGGGAAACGGGAAAAAATTTACTCGTTCCCGGGAATTCCCGGGAAATATTAAAACTACTATTAAAACCAGCCAAAACCATCAAAACTCACAGAATCGTTTAGCAAGTGATAAGCTCAAACAAAGTGACCTGTTTTCGGCAATTTTGTTTCGC
>Ga0210040_10004390_pt1 | contig 18473 bp, 15 predicted proteins | sample CryGeyCG12114_NA_FD_185462 | JGI IMG/M metagenome (GOLD analysis project Ga0210040, IMG submission 185462) | Groundwater microbial communities from aquifer - Crystal Geyser CG19_WC_8/21/14_NA (SPAdes) (version 2) | ecosystem: Environmental > Aquatic > Deep subsurface > Groundwater | place: USA...
ATTGGATGAAAACATGTACTCTGAAATGGGTGAATATGAAAGCTGTTTCTGAAAAATTTTATTACCTATGGTTTGAAGCTGTTATACGGAATTTTTTGTTGGAAAACAGTTTGATTTACAAATAGCACCTTTTTTAAATTTTCTTTTCATACAAGTTTGAAAATCGAATACTGCCGGACCTTATAAAAAGCTGTTTATTAAGTAACTATAGGGACCTTGGGTTTACCCTTATTAGTTGTCAAATATTTTCCCATTTACTCTGCCTCTCCCATTCTTACATCTACTCTGTGTAAATTATGGTAATTTTAACTATTTATAGTAATTAGTTGGATGTTACTAAAGTGAGCACCAGATGCTATGATAGCTGTTACTATTTCGTCAAGTTACTTATTTTTTTAACTATTCTGGAGGGACATTTTTTCGTGTGTTACTATTCTGATAGTGAATCGCTAACTAAGAACATATGGTTTTCGTTTACCTTCCACGGGGAAATTCCAGTCCTAACTTTCTAATAAGACTAGGAGGTAATTTACACCGCTTAATGAGATCCAAGAAAAACTTATTGCTGCATCCTATATTCCCTCTAGAAGTAAATGGACAGAGATCGTTTGAGATTTATTGCAAAAAAAACGTGGAAATAAAAGTATAAGTATCCATAATATAAGACTTACTTGGGCATAATTGAGGGTGGTCGGAGCTCCTTGGTAGAAAATTTTTGGAGGTCTTCAGAAGTAAGATCCACTTCAGACACAAGGCATCTTGAGTTAAATTCATTCCCTAACTTATCTAGCCAATATTTACGATGGTACTTCCTAATAAACTCATTTAGCGTATTGTTGTCATTAAATCGAATAATGCAACAGAATTTCTTGAGCTGAGTTGCTGCCGCCTGACAGTTGTTGCTTGCTCCACCGATTTCCTCCAAAGACTTATTTTCGTTCTTGTTAGAATCGTCTTCCGGAGCAGCCATAATTTGGGGTCGATGTCGAAAATGAAACAAATTGAATTTCTCAGCTTCGATAAAAACTGCAAAGAAATTACGGAGATCTGATGCGTGAAAAGTGGAAGGTATATTGCTCAGGAGACAATAATAGAACTTGGTCTCCTCCATAATGACTTGGTACGTAAACAATTTATGATTGCAATCAATCCGAAAATGTAATAACTGAATAATATGAGAGTTCTGTAACTAAAATATAAACTTTGAAACTTTATGCTGTTCTGGCTTAGCTTCTGCTGTTAGAATAACAAATTATTTTTTGATTTTAGAGCCATACCTTCTCTTTTACCATAGAGCTACTCAATGCCTTTGTTTACAGCCGTTAAGTTTGGGTCGTGTGTGTATAAGTGAGTCAGCTATAAACACTAAATTGGTAGCTAAAAAATTGAAATACTTCAAAAAAAAATTTTTTTTGACGTGTCCTGTTTATGTAATTTCCCATTTTGAGTCTGCTAATATAGCATTAAATAAGAATTTGTGACTCCGTACTCACTCCGTAGTGTTATTTTCTTATGTTTAAAACCAGTAGCGTTATGAAATAAACTATACACTGTAATAGTGCTGATACGGGTAATCTTTTTCTCCAATATAATATGCTTTTTATTAGCATCGAAGAGTTTATTTTCTAAAAATTTCGGCTAATATTTTGACACAATTGATGATACTCAATTATTCAGAAAGTCCTAAATATGCTGTTGCTGACGTTTTTCTTATCGCTATTCAATTTTATTTCAAGGATGTAATTCAGTTGAGTCTGCATAGATGAAGGTGGATGCTGCCGTGCATTTATGCATGTCAAAATATAGATAGAGACATATGCGCACACCCATTCTATTCACATCGTTCATTATCGAAAAATCGCACATAGAATTTTAATCTGCTTCTTACTGATCGTCAGAGACGATACAAACTACCTTAACTGTACATTGTTAGTTAGAACTGAATGAGCGCAAGGTATGTAGCCAACTATCTATTACAATAAAACACATTACATTCTTTTCATAGTCAAGCACTTCCAGCTGGAATCAAATCAATTCACCTAGGACGGCTTTTCGTACTATCTGAAAGAAAAAACTCTGATATCATTGTTATCAGGTGATGATAACAAGACATACATTCGCCGTTATCTTTCCTGGCACAAAATGTGTTAAAAGACTACATTTACATTGACATTCACGTAATACTTTTCCTTCCGGAGCCGAATGGCTGCATTCAATCAGTCAGTGGTCAGTAGTGAGTGAATGTTGGACCGGCATTTTTTCGTCTCTTGATGAATACTAATTGTCCACTCAAGTTAGTTGGTAGTTGGTTCCTCTAGTCTCCGTACCCACTGGCGTGAGTGACAGATTTAAACTCCATCCCGAGAAACAGAAGAGTGAATCAAAAGGTAAGATTTGAACACGTTTGTTTTGTTAGTGAATAGACAATCTGGGTGCTGCTTATGAAAGGCCGTAGAGTGTGACTATATATATTCATTTGTCGACATTAGAAATTGTTAAACTCATTGTCAGTCGGCTATTGAAAGAATAATTAGAATGAATAGTTGATTCAAATGAAATTAAGATGGCTGAATAATTAACTTTACTCTAAATAATATAGTGTTATAAAAACAGTTTGCATGGCTAAAATATTGATATTTCTTTATGTATCTCCGTTTGTATTTCGTCAAACTACGGAGAATTGGATGAAATTCTTTTAAGGATGCATTGCATTAAAGTTAAGTCAGGATAAGAATTTTTGAAAAATTCTCTTAAATCTATCAAATAGTGCAAATGTATGCATTTGAGACCCAGCTTTTTTTGGCATTCTACCTATTCATTGGCTGGAAATCAGAGTGCCCGAAAGAATCATCCATTATGTAATTTACTATAAATGATCAGACTTTGACAATCAATGCATGCATAGATTAATATGAGCCATGGCCATGAAAAAGTGTGATTATAACGTATCTTATCACATAGAAATGTTGAAAAGAGTTTCAGCTTTAAAAATTTACAATGCATTCCATTAAAACAAAAGTCGTATTCATTCAACAGTCTAAAAGTTTCGTTCCAATACAAGTATAGCAAGGCTGAGAACTTGGCAACCATTATCGTGTATGTCAATCTAAGGTATTAAACATGAATGCTTTCATCGCACCTCATCCGACACCAAGTCTAAGCGTGCGTGCTGTTCTGAATGTGCACACATTTTTTACAGGGCGGTTATATAGTAGTTAGTTAATGTATCAATTACACATCAAGTGCTGGATTCTTTCTTGCCCTCATTTAGTTACTTTTTACATGCTCATTGTATGAAACTCTTATATGTTAACAAACTACCTGTTAAACTGCATATATTTATCTCTTTATCGGAAACCGAACATAGATATCATGTAACCGCAAAAAAACCATTCACGCACAATTATATCCAGTACTAGTACTTCAGCAATTTGTCTCCCAGTTTGATTCGTAAAGTTATACTCAAAAAGGGTTCGCAGACGTTGCATTCGCATAAATATGGAACATAATGACAGTGACGGCTCTCTCCTCAAATATTAACCTTAGTCAGTTTGAGTTATAAATCAGTGCATACTACTTACTACTTTTGTGCCACGAGTTCAATTTTTGGGCTTTGTTCTGTTGTTATCTGTGAAATAAAATCTACCTATTAGCTGGTGAGAGAGTTACAGTGATTTGGTTCGTCAAATTTAAAAGGCATTTAGCAAAATAAAAAAATCATTTCTGTTGAAATTTGGGATTGGAACTTGCAACCATTCACCAAATCACCATTACTTAAGAGGTAATATTTAGTTTGTTCAAATGTATCTGACGTTTATGCATAGATAAAGTTTTCTTACGCTGCATAAATATCATCCTTAAAATGATTTTCCCTCTCATTTCGGAATCCTATTAACCCTGACAGAGTCACAAGTTCTACTAATTTGCATTTCGGAAATACTAAAAAATCTAAAATTTGTATGGCACGTTACACATGACTCATGAATACCAAATGGAAAACTTGAGTGGGCTGCATAGAACTCTCATAAAGCATAAATAAAAAAAGAAAGAGGCGAGTAATACAATTTAGTCAGTTTGTAAGTTGCAAAATGTATTATGGTACACCATAGGAAATGTTATGCAGGTGTATTATACAGCGTGAGTACATGTGCATGTATGAAGTCTTCGCTTAATGGATCATTTCAGTCAGCAGTTTTTTTATGCAGCTCATCTCTATCAGTCTAAAGAAGACCGAAAGAGTGAACTGTTGTATACAGATTGTGCTCCAGGAAAAAACACATTTGTTAAACCATTGACATTATCATTATATAGTAACTAACCAGCTAACTAACTAGCTAGTCGGAATCAGTTCTCTTTGGAAAATTCTTTGTAGGATAATTCCTATGGAATGCGACAATACTTTACCATTCAATATTTTATTAAAATGGGTTTCCGAATCCATGCAAACTATCTGTACATGAACAAAATGGATGGAGAATTGTGCTGGTTATCTTATTGACATTTATATTGTGTACATATCATGAACTACGTGCACCTCAAGTCAACAAAAAGTCATATTATTTTGTAGTCACGTGTTTAAAAACTACCCCAATCTTCTTGTTCTGCAATTGTGTATGTGTGCTGTGGCTGTGACTGACTGTGGGATTTGATTGTTTACCTACCTCACAATAGAGGACACAAAGTTCCATTTTACATTCATTTCGAGGATTCAGACATGAAATAATTGTTCAGTAACGAAAATACATGCATTCATATGCAAATTAGGAGAACAAAATGATGATTGTGACTTATAATATTTGAATCATGGATTTATAATTCTGATGCATTGTTGTTAAAAGTAAGTCGGCGGCTAATTTCTTTGATTCTAGCTAGACTATACCTGTACTGTTAGTTAGCTTATATATTACATAAGTTGAAATCTAGATGTATTGAAATACAATATATTTCAGTTCAGGAAATTTCAAGAAGCAACTCATGAATATTATAAAATGCTGGAGGCTGTCTGGCGTTTTGTTGTGAGCTAGGAAACAGTCAGTGTATTTACATTCCCAATGCAGCGAGACTAAAAGCTGTGGCAAAAATTGCACAAATATTTATTGTTGGTGTCTAGAAGATCAATAATTTTACTGCCGAGTTTGACTTCCTGTACACACCTAACACAGATCAGTCAGTTGTAAGCTCCCAATCATGCAAAATGTAAGGAAACAATTTATTATAGCTATACATTTATGAGCATTACGCTTATTTTGATTTATTTAGTAGATACATTCTGATGGAAGTGAAATCTAACTTTTGAACAACCAACTGTGCTTGCTCCACTCGTGGTTTCATTAGTTTGAACTCAAAAAATCGTTTCTATGTCATAATGTACCATTTTACAGTCTGTCAATAGTCACTTCACAAGATTACAATTCAGCTCAACTAGTGTAAATAAATAAGTCAACCATTACTTTTATATTGCTGTGATCTATACTAAAAATGAAATCAGAGACCCAATTTTTTTGTAATATGTACAATGTAGATGACCAGCATTTCAAAATCGAAAGTGTAATTTAACATTCAAACACTTACTTAAGGTAGGCTCGGGTATTCATACAAAATATCCAACTAATTTTCATCTTATCGGATTATAACACCAAAGGCGTTTATAAGCCAAAGCAGACTAAAAGATATGTCAATTAATCTACATACATGCTGCGGCCAAGAACTGCATGAGCAATGTGCTTTGCATTGCCTGCATACATTTAATACGATGAGGTAGTATTCATGTGCCGTGGCTTTCTGATCACTGGGATCTATATTAGGCAAGTCAGCTTTTAGATTAACGGGTGTAAGGATGACATCAGATTATCAACTGTCATTAATATACACACACGCTTCAAGATCAAGTTGTTCATTTAGACACCATAGGGTTTAATTATAAGCAAGTGAGCAAAGGCTCTCACATGCAAATCGTCAATCATATTTAGCCGTATATATACCACTCGTTCCTGTATATTTATCTTAATGACTTGAACGACAGAATGATGATGTGTTGCACGAGTGTTGTATGCAGTTTCATTCAGGATCTCATACTGCATAAATAGTGAACAATTCAGGGAGCTTGTGATCACGGATCCTTTGGTGAATTAGTTTGAGTAGGAAAATATGAAGAAATGAACGGAAGTTTTTTTTGTCATGTTGAGACTAAATATTATGATTCGACCCAGGGTTTTTTGTGTCTTTCAGGGTATTGCCACTGTTCGAGTATACTGGAGGTCGACAAGGGTCACCACGATTGTATTACCTTAGCAGTGCGAGTGACTTTTTAAGTTACTGGTTCCAAATAAAGATGATGGAGAATGCGTTTGAGTCGAGAGACACTTTGGGTGTCCATGATGCAGTACTATTGGAAGATCCCAACAACACTGAAGAGTTCATTGAGAATTTGAGGAAAAGATTCCGAGGGGACATTATCTACGTAAGGGAAAACCATTCATGTATTTGCATTATTAAAGTATTAGGTAGTAGTTAGTAAGTAGTCCAGGAAACATATTGTTTGTGTGTATATAGTATATCTATTTCTATGGTGTGTACATATGATAGTTTGTCTCTAATGTGTATAAAAACATGAATTGGAAGATTTTAAAGGGAAAAAATCTGTATCAGTTGTTTGTCTCACTTCATTGTCAATATAAATCAATTTGATCAATTTAAATAAGTAAAGGGATTTTTTTCACACCAGAAAAATGTGTGGATACTTAATGTACAAAACATGGATATTATTGATGTAACTCAGGTTGGTGACATATATTACTTTCTACTGCTTATCATGTAGTCTGAGGACAGATTTCGAGGCCATAAAAGAGCGATAAGAAGACAATGCACATTCTGTAGTGTATCTGTTTTCAGGAAATTGAGTTTCCACACTAAAAATGTATGATGCCATGGTTTAATAATTTGAGTATATGAATGAGCTGAATGAAACTTGGATTTTAAACTGCATGTTAACTAAAAGTTGAGTTATTCTAAATATGCAGACAATGATTGGAACTAACCAAAAAAGGATCCCTTTAGTTCGTTTTTAAGAAATCATTATGGCACTTTACGCTTTATTTAGTCAAACAGAGTACTTCATTGCTCTGTTTTTTATGTATTGATTTGTGAATTTTTTGCTGAAATTTTTGTGTATGTTTTTAAAAAAATTATTTAAAATTTAAAATCCAGCCATACAAAATTTTATGAGCTATGAAAAGTTCTGGTTCAGCAAGTACAACACTGAATGAAGCAGAGACACTTCTTTCAAAATTTACATGATTTTGGTTTTTTTAGACCTACATCGGTCCAGTCCTGATTTCTGTAAATCCATACAGACAACTCCCAATTTATGGAGAAGATCAGGTCAAGAAATACTACAATGTCAACTACATTGAAGTTGCACCTCACGTGTAAGTAAAACAATCAGTCATGTATTCTATTTTGTCTCTCCTTGCCCCGCTGTCTGGCTTTCATTTGACCATAAATAGAAGGCATTAATTGTTTGTATTTACAGCGTAAATAAAGTATTTTTTTTAGCTTTACTTTTTAATCACAAAAGAAATTAAGAAAGTATTTTATCAAAGCTGTTTACAATGAAATTAAGAAACCAGCATAGTATTGTACGAATAGTGTAGACCAGTCATTTGGCAATGGTTAACTTTTGCTTTTCCTTCCGGAGCGTGAGAAATACATTTTGGCCGATATGTTCGTATTCCAAGCGTGTATTGATTTCAGGATAAGAAAGAAGCTACTCCTATCCATAACCTTCGGACAGCAAAAGATTTATTTTTATGTATGAGAGAGGAAGCCGTTCATCAAATCAATTATTTCAACGGTCCAGTAGATTCATTCTAACAAATTTGGTGTCTAGATTTACGTTCCGCACATTTTTTCGTCAGTGTACATTTATACATGCAAATTTTTTCATCATAGCTCTTCATGCTACTATGCATAATGTATTTTAATTTCTCGGATCACGGTCAGCGGTCACTCATGTAGACATCGTATTTTAATCCTATTTCAGATTTGGAGTTACGGATAATGCATACCGGCTTCTCCGAGAGGAAAACAGAGACCAATGCATTCTGATTTCAGGTAAAATCTACCAGAATCCTGACCTTTTTATGATGATGTAGAGTAAAACTTTTGTCTAAAACTAATATGCATCTGTAGGCGAGTCAGGGTCAGGTAAAACTGAGGCCTCCAAAAAGGTTTTGGAATACATTGCTAGTGCATCCAAGCACGTTTCAGTCATTGAGGCCACAAAGGACAAGATTCTGCAATCCAATCCTGTACTTGAAGCGTTTGGAAATGCTCAAACTAATAAAAATGACAACTCGAGTCGATTCGGCAAATATATGGATGTTGAATTTGATTTCAAGGTGAGCAAAGAACTGATGCAACTGATAACTGATAGCTGTAAATAAAACATAGTGAGGGACCAAATTATTCGGTTTGGTTCACTCTTGTGAAAAACCATGATGATAGTATCCAATACTTTCTTTTTTTAGGGTGGACCGATCGGTGGACATATTTTGAACTACTTGCTAGAAAAATCTCGAGTAGTAGTTCAAGCAAAAGGTGAAAGGAATTTTCACATTTTCTATCAAGTCCTTGCTGGTTTGGATGACAACGCGCTTCATGATTATAGATTGGATCGGAATCCAACTAAATATCACTACCTTAACCAGGTAAAGGGAACAGTTTTCATTTTCTGCGGATAGAAAAAAAACCAACACTTAGAACTTGTCAGCTTTTTTGTTGAAATCTCTCAGTCAGCAATTCTTTTCACTAACCCTAACTATAGGTCCTTGATCTTTGACAAGCGCAGGGTAAACTGTAATAGTTAATGAACCATGTTTTCCGTGCCTCGTTCACTCCATGCAAATGAAAGAATGTATTCTGTATATAGTCTGTACTACCACGTATTTTAAAAGCATCTTTTTCCTTCCTTTGTACCTTTGCTCAAGATTTTTTCCCATTCTAATGCACACAGGGCCAAATCCGTGGTGCTGAAGATGACGCCAAGCAATTCCAGGTAGTAGCATCCGCAATGGATACAATTGGATTCCATGAAGATGAACAGAAACAAATCTACTCCGTTGTTGCAGCAATTCTACATATAGGAAATGTTACATTCAAGTCTGACACCAGTTATGGAAAGATTGCTAACCCTGATATTATCAAGATTGCTGCCGATGTACGTGCGATCGATTAACAAACAATAGATACACTTTTTTTAGTTTACAGGGTATTAAGTATTGATCCCATTGTTATCCGATTCTTATCACAATTAGTTGCTGAAATGTCCAAAAGACAAGCTCGGAAAAGCTATTACTCACCGAACAATTGAAGCACGTGGAGACTTTGTAACTTCACCACTTACAACCGAGCAAAGTGTTCACGCTAGGGATGCTTTGTCCAAAGCTGTGTATGATCGTATGTTCACTTGGTTGGTGCATAGGTTGAACGACTCTTTGCGTTCTGGATATGAAGGGCGAAAAGCGCTGCTGGGAATCCTTGACATCTATGGATTTGAAATTTTCACCAACAATAGGTTGGTTTGGTTGTCTTTTTTTTATTAATAGCTTACTAAAGAATTTTGGAATTATAGAAACCTTGGTTGTTACACCAGTATCTACGGACGATTAGCAACAAAACAGTCTTTTGAATAATGGTACATAATTGTTTGTATAGTTTTGAGCAATTTTGCATTAACTATTGCAATGAGAAGTTACAACAATTGTTCATTGAATTGACGCTGAAATCGGAACAAGAGGAATACCGCAAAGAGGGTATTGAATGGGAGCCCGTTGAGTACTTTAATAATAAAGTCATTTGTGACTTGATCGAGGAGAAACATAAAGGTAGTATGATTTGCTTGCTTACGGTTATTAATAATGACGCTATAGTTTGGAGTTAGCTATTGATGGGACTTATCAACTTATTTACCGTGCATTTTCTAATTGCATGTCATTAAATGATGCAGGAATTATTTCTCTGATGGACGAGGAGTGCCTCCGGCCAGGAGACACTAGTGATTACACATGGCTGGAGAAAATGGACAAGCAGTTGTCTAGTCATCCTCATTACTTGAGTCACAAAATTGCCAATAACACGGCTACGAGGAAATCATTGACTAGAGATGTGGGTGGAAAACGAGTGTTATATCTTATTATTCTAAACTGTATAATGTTCACCACCAAGTCACCTTTCAATTTCTGTAGGAATTCCGCCTGTTACATTATGCAGGAGAAGTTACGTACAAAGTACACGGATTTCTGGAAAAGAATAGTGATACACTTTTCCGAGATTTGCGCGAGACCATGAGTGTGTCCACCATGCCCATGCTGCAGGTACGAGCACACATATTTGATTTAGCGAGAACTACTACTGTATTATTATAATCTAATGCGGCTGGTCAGCACAACCAGATTACCCCTAATTATTAGGTCTTGTTGTTACTGTTTACCATCCAACATATATCCCTTTTGCGGATAAAATGCAATCCACCATAAAGAAAATGAGATGAGCTCTGACGTATGTTTGTATTCTGCACTCTAATCTAATTTGTGTGCACCTACTAGAAAATTTTCCCTGCCAGTGAGTTACAACGTAAGAAGCGGCCTGACACTGCTAGCACTCAGTTCAAGGCCAGTTTGGCCCAACTAATGGAGATATTGATGTCCAAAGAGCCTTCATATATTCGATGCATTAAACCTAATGAGCTCAAGAAAGCAGGTTAGTTGAGATGGGATCATTCATACAGAGGATGTGCATTTGCAGTGTGAAGCCACAATATATGTTCAACGATAGTGAATCAGTGCTGTTACTATATGTTTCATTTGAATGAATATGTTGGTCTTATGCCTTTTGCGATTCACAAACATGAGATTGCTGAGCTGTGCAATTTTTCCTATGTCGTCTTAAAAACAGCTTATTCCTTCATTTCAATATATACGCAGCCGTGTTCGAATTGGAAGTGGTATGCCATCAGGTCAAGTATTTGGGATTGATGGAGAACCTACGCGTCCGCCGAGCTGGCTTTGCCTACCGACGACCATACGATTTATTTTTGCAACGGTACAAGAGTCTTGCGCCCCAAACATGGCCCCACTATCATGGTGATCCTAAGGAGGGGGTGGATATCCTTATGAAACATTTGGGATACAATAGGGATCATTATCGTCTTGGAAAGTAAGGGTTTAGTTAAAAATCTTATTGTATTTTATTTATTTATTTGTCTCCTACCGTAATTGGTTGCTGGGGTACTTACTGATTGACAGTTCTTTGGGTTAAAAAGACTTTACCAATCTTGTGGCTTATATAGATAGCCTGTATCTATATGGGTGTGCTCTTTAAATACCCTTTGTCTGTATTTTTGTAATATTCTGTTATGTGTGGTCCTAGTTCACTGTGACGTACTTTATGAGTATGAATTATGTACAAGTGGTTTAAGCTTTAATTGGTGTTATTTTCCAAATTATTTTGTGCACGCTTTAACAAAGCTCTGATGCGTGTTGCTCCAGCCATGACCAGGACAGGTAATATCCGACCGCTTTATAAGTTGATGATAGTGAGCTTGCTTTATTGACGTAGTTAATATATTTCATTTCATTTCCTGTTTTTGTGAGTTTACGTCTTCTTAATGAAAAATACAGAAAATTATTTGATTACCATTGGTTTGTATAATTATTACTTGGGTTGCTGATTTCTTCGAAATTAATGCAAGGAAAATGTTTAGACTTTTAAAACAAGTTGCTAAAGCTATGATTTTTTTTCTAGGACTAAAATCTTTATCCGGCACACATACACCCTGTTCGCAATTGAAGATGCATTCCAAGCCCGCAAGAAAGAGTTGGTGTCCAAAATCAAGGCTATTTGGCGTGGAAGAAAACAGCGAAAGCTTTACTTGGAGGAAAGACGCAAAATAATTATTGCCCAGAAATATGCTCGACGTTTCCTTGCAGTTATTCGATACAAACAGAGGAAATGGGCTTCCACTGTTATTCGAACGTAAGAATTATTTTTTTAATTTGATTGCTCAGTCTGTCGTGAAATTTCCTAGTTTTGAACTAAAGGATTCCCCCCATGCGATTAATACGTACCTATAAAATCATTTAGCATACGGTTTATAGACTGCTAAATTCTAGATGGTATCTGCAGATGTTTACATGCCAACTAACTACATATAGTGTGCCATTTACATGCAGTAGAATCTTACAGTCAATTTTATGGTTTTTGCTGCCAACAAAACATTATACAACAAATAAATTATGAGTGAAACGTAAAATGCATGCAGTGCGTATGGTATGCGATTAAGCAGGAAACGCTGGATGCACTCATTTGGCAACATTTTATATTGCTATTGTCTGTCTGTGCCATGTCTACAAATGCATTTAATTGGAACAATGCGAAGCAGTTTACCTATGTTCTGATTAGTTTGTAGTTTTGGAAAAAAATGAAGAACATAGTAATTGCTTTAATGATACTCTGTAATGATAACCCTTTCGGATTATACAGATTAGATATGTATGAACTCGGAATTACGATGGACTGATAAGAAAGAGCAGGAGGACTGAATTGTTTTCATTAATGCCTCTCCATGTTTTACTTTTCTTCTATAGGTTTATTAAAGGATTCATCACTCGAAATAGTGAAGAAAACGAAGCAAACAAGAAATTCCTCCAATTTGTACGCTACCACTTTTTGCTACGTTTGAGCAAAGCATTGCCTAACGTCATATTAAAGCATGACAAGTTATGGCCAGCTGCTCCACCTGCCGCTAGTCAGGTCAGTTCTATAGCCTTACAAATTCAAAAAGCTTTTTTGCAAATATGATGGCCGAATTTCTGCTCCTGGCTCCTACTTCAGAGCCCAGTTTAAAACTGATTAATGAAGTTGAGGATAAAAAAAATATTTGTTATTCCAATCGGGAATTTGAATGTAATAAAACCTGTAACTTTTAGGCGTCCAGACTCTTGTGCCTTGCTCATAGACGACTAACGGTTCGCAAATATGTAAGAACCTTAGACCCTCAAAGAAAACGCCAATTAGAGATGAAGTATTTGGCGCACGAACTTTTCAAAGGTTCTTTCGTGATGAATATATATAATATAACCAATATATATTGTATATATTGGTTTATATCTTAACACAATGTGCCCAAATAATGTTTATGAATATTTTTGCACAGGCAAAAAACATACTTACGAAGGAACTGTGAAGAATTACTTTGTGGACTACAGACCAGCGGATTTACAAACAAGAGTTACCTCTATTCAAAACACTATCAGCGCCGCTAACGAAAAGCACATTGTAAAAATTGATTATGTACATTTAAATATTCAGTATTTAATCTTGCGCCATGGTAGAAACTTGCATGTGTTGTTATTAAATGGTTTTAATTTTTTACATTAGTACTCCACTCAAGTTACCAAGTATGATCGAAACGGATACAAACCTCGTGATAGAATTCTGACTGTGTCATCCCAAGCTGTTTATGTTCACGACGCCAAAGATATGAAACAGAAGCACAAAATAATGTTGAGAGATTTAGTGGGACTAACCATGACGAACATGAATGATGGCCTTCTCATTATTCGTGTTCCTCCAGAGAACAAAAGCCTCAAAGTGAGTTTACAAGGCAGCCAATTATTGAATCTATATTAAACTAACAGCTATTTTAAAAAGCTTGTCGCTGATACATGAACTGAAAACAGGGGGACTTGATCATTGACTGTCCACATGTGATAGAGACAGTCACACGTATCATTGACGCAGCTGCCCAGAATAAATCGTTGCTTAAAATTGAGCCTCCAGGAGAGTAAGTACACAAATATAATAATTGTTGTAATGCGTAGTTATTATTGGGATGTCTATAGTGTTTTAATGCTGATATGTTATATACTTGTATAGCATTCAACACTCACTTAAAGGAGGAAAGCAAAAGGTGATTGAAGTGAAGAAAGCAGACACGGAGGCCATCGGCTTCACGAAAAAGAAAGGGCATCTTATAATCATGACTTCTTGCTGAATGCCAGAAACCATTGATAGCGGATAGTATGGGCGAGAGACTTTATGACCCAGCCTGAGAATATAATTTTAAAATATTGAATACTAGTATTTTTGTTTAATGAGGAGTTGAAAACGAAAAACCCAAACGGATTACTTGTTTGGTTTTTGGTACTGCCAATATTGTTTGAAGATATAAAATTGTGCATAAGAAAAATGGTGGCATTTGTGCAAGTTAGATTAATATGACTGTATGCATGGATTAAAAATTACAACTATCAGTCGTTATGTGTTCCTGTCCTGTGCATTTTCCTCTAATGTTTAAAATGTCTTACTCGCTATTTGGTTAAATATTATTTGCAGATGTTTGGTTCAGCCAGTGTATAAGAGTTTATGATAATGTTTCATCTTTTAACTCTACATACATGAAAGAGGAAATTGTTATTGAGATAAGTTATGATTTAAATACCAGTGTTTCATTTTCATTCCCGGTACTCATGTGTAAAATATATTGAGTATAAGTACTTGAACAAATTAACCTGCCATATAATGCAATAAATAAATAAATAAGATTTCGGAACTGTAAGTTATTCAGCATAAATAGTTTTGTGGAAATATTTTTATTCACTCATACATGCAGCAATAATTATTACATCTAAAGCAGTGTTAAAAACTGTTGATGGTCGCTATAATAGGCCTCATTCTGAAATCACAACTACGCAATTGGCATGATTCTTACTTCATCATTACAAAAATAGCCATAATTTTCTAATTTCTTGAAAACGAAGTTAAATATTTTCAAGAAAAATATAAAACTATGAACCAAACGTGATGCTTCAAGATTGTCATGGGTCAAACACAAATATAATAGTCGTACAGTTATATCGAAAGCAATGAGCAAATATGGTACGTAACTATCAGTTGCAGTTGATGTTAAGACCACTAGGAATGGAAATGTAGAAATCAAACATGAGAGCTGTTGCTCTTAGACATTATTTTTTTAATCATAATAGATAGCTAACTGGATATAATACAGCTATACTTTTTTGTTTTTAAAAATTAACTTTATGAACACGGCAAGTTGCTCATCATACACGTAGCCCGATATGAAACAATCACTAACTAATGATCAAATTTTCTTAACTGACTGTTATTTCCAATAAACAGCTACCACTTAAATGAAAAATACTATCATTCCGAAACAACGATGACAATCTGCATGACGGAAGCGGATGGAAAAAGAAATATTCCAGTAGAAAGAATAAAGCGGCTTTAGTATTTGACACATCACTAAAAAATGCATCCGACTTTTGACTGCGGGGGAGAATGTGGAATTAATGGGCTCTATTCAGACATTGGACTGCTTTCTTGGCTGCATCATCGAAGTCTTCCGCAGAAATAATGCTGAGGCCGGACTCTTTCAAAATTTTCTTTGCGTTGTCGACATTAGTTCCTAAACAAGGATTTTAAATATTCAAAATGTTATAAAAACACTAAAACTAACAAAAATGAACAAAGTATATCAAGTTAAGATTATTTTTATACCTTCTACACGAACAACCAAAGGTACTGTCAATCCAACATTTTTCACGGCACTAATTACACCATTAGCTATAGTTGCGCAATTAACGATTCCACCAAATACATTCACCAAAATAGCTTTTACGGTAGGGTCTGAAATATACACGACGGTCAAAAGTATACTGTAAAATAAGACGGTTTTACAAAGAAATATACGTTAATAAAACAAGAAAAATACCGGATGACAAAATTCTGAATGCTTCAGTCACTTGGCTCTCCTGAACTCCACCACCCACATCCAAAAAATTTGCTGGTTCTCCACCATATAATTTTATTAAATCCATCGTTGCCATAGCCAATCCAGCTCCATTGACTGAATTTGAAAAAAAATAGTTAAATAGTCTGTTTACAAAGTACAGCAATCGAACTTATTTCACACTAACCCAAGCAGCCAATGTTACCATCCATTTGGATATAATTTAGGCCATGGCTAGCAGCGTCAACTTCTCTTGGGTCAGACTCAGCTGTTGACGCATTATCAAACAATTCTTTCTGAAAAAATTAATTGAACATCCAAATGGTATAATAATGTACAATATACTTAAAGTACAGATAGTACAGAATGAATTGCGCCATAGCGCCGCAGATATAAGTACCGCTCATTTGTATTTTCATACTTACCTGTCTAAATTCGGCATTGTCGTCGATTTGAACTTTGGCGTCAATAGAGAGCACACCCATGTTTGTTTTAGCAAAAGGATTAATTTCTAGTTGAACGGAGTCATATTGGGTAAAAACTTTATAAAGTTTACATATTTCATCCGCAGCCTAGTTTCAAAACGTACATTAATACAAGATAAAGAATTCGTTTCAGTTTTCGAACATAAATAATGTGTTTTCATACCTGATCTACAGAAGCTGAGTCAAATTCTAAAAACGATGCAATATCTTTGGCAGTCTTTCTAGAAAGTCCCTCAAAAATGTCAATGGGAACCGTTTTGATTTTTTCTGGAGTCTTGCTAGCCACCTCCTCAATATCAACTCCTCCGGCAGGAGAAGCAATACAGACAGGTCCCCCAAATCCCCTGCACCGTTTCAAAAATGAAAAATACATCCCGTTGAATGCAGTAATAGATTTCCTAACCAACAACATATTTCATAAGTAAAAGTTAAATTCTATTCTGACCTGTCTAACACAAAAGAAAGATATTTTTCTTCCAAGATATCCACAGACTCAGCAATCATCACAGAATGAACTGGAACTCCGTCTTTAGGGGTCTGTTTAGTTATCAGTCGATTTCCGATCATGGCCTCTACTATTCCGGGTACTTTACTATTGCTGGTGTGAAAATAAAGGAATACAAAAATCAATATCACATGGTTTATAGTAAATATTGAGAATAAGATTTGCAGTAAATAATCTGCATTATTCCTTACTCTTTGGTAATGTGAACCCCACTTTTAAAGCCAGTGTCGAAATGGCCTTTTCCTCGTCCCCCAGCAAATACCTGAGCTTTGACAACATATTCCTTCACCTCTGAAAACAAAAGATATTTTATATAACATGCGATACGACCAACCCATACACCAACAGCTTTAAACTCTGTTTTCATTCTCAAATGGTTACAGTACGACTTACTAAAACTATTCACTTTCTTGGAAATTTCGGCTTTATTATTGACAACAACGAATTTTTGAACTGCAACTCCAGCCTTGGATAGAATATCTTTGCTTTGATATTCCATAAGATTGAAGTTCCGTTTAGGCACTGCTTGCTGCATTGAAAAATGTAAACATATTTCAAAAAATGAATAAAACTACACATGTAGGTATAAAGCTTACTTACCACATGATTTCTAGCCAGGAAGAGGCGAGAAGAAGTCTTCGAAATCGATTTGCTAAGCATATTATAATTTTAAATAATGCGCACTAAAATTACCAAAAAAAAGTTGACTGAGCTGAACAGACTAATTAATTTGCATTAAATTTTGTTAATGGTTTGGTTGTTATTGGTCTTCGGTCATGTGTTGAATGTCGAATGAATGTGGAGAATTAATACCAATTTGCTTTGAATATTTTTAACCCCTTGTCAATCATATACCAACGTGACTTATAGCCGCCGGTCCATGGACTCCGTATTAATTCTTGTTCGTGCAAAAAAAACCAAACAAGATAGATAAATAAGCTGGAGTCTCCACAGACTGGATAGTTGGATACTGGAAAAATGAACAAGTGCAAAATGCAGAGAACTACTTCAATATTCATCACATGTATCCTTCAATGTTGCGTATAGTAGCCACTGTACCTTTTTATCACGGACTGAAAGCATGTAGCTAAGAAAGTCGAAATATTTTGAATTCCATACAAAAGGAATAAAAAAAAATTGGCATTTTTTAGCTTCATAGAATTCATATTTTTTGCGTACTTTTTTAAAAATTATGTAGTTAATTAATAATTGAAAATATACTGTGATAAAAGTGATATCTGTTTTTCATACTACTGTCTGTTTCAAAAAACTATGGAAAAATTTTGCCCGAAAGTTATTTGGCGTTGGTTGTTTTCTCCTGGTTTCCGTGTAAACAAGCTGGTGATGAACAAAGTTTACTTTTTTTCAGTAAATTGCATTTAAAATCACGCAATTTATTTCTATCTTTGAAACTCCTGTAAACTTATTGCTATAACAATGAGGCCACTTTTCTCCCATAAATTCAACAAATCACTATTTAACCAAAATAGCAAACTTACTATTGGAGAGGTGTCTTGTATTTTGAAACAGACAGTAGTAATTTTTAACGGTTTCGTGATATATAGCTTTTTGTGTTTGTAATTGCAAGCTAGGAACTTTTTTTAAAAGCTAGAAGCAATTTAATTAAATCATATCATTCATATCAAGTATGGTATTGAATTACTGAATTTATGCA
>Ga0210040_10004391_pt1 | contig 18471 bp, 12 predicted proteins | sample CryGeyCG12114_NA_FD_185462 | JGI IMG/M metagenome (GOLD analysis project Ga0210040, IMG submission 185462) | Groundwater microbial communities from aquifer - Crystal Geyser CG19_WC_8/21/14_NA (SPAdes) (version 2) | ecosystem: Environmental > Aquatic > Deep subsurface > Groundwater | place: USA...
TTGATTGATATAGTAGTTACGAAAATAAAATATGGTGGTGTGTGACGAAAAATATGTCTATGGTATTTTCGTTTTTCAGGCTATCAGGCCTAATATAAAATACTGAGAATAGGAACTCTTTCTTATTTCTTAACTACTTAACTTCATATTCATACTCCACGGCATCTACCAAAATATTGTTGTGTATCCCTTGCTCTATGGCATTACTTCCGCGAATTTATTTTAAAGTTTTATTGTCAAACAAAATGATTTAAAACTCCGGCCTTGACATCTGAAAAGTAATCGCCATATTGGCTGTAATTTTGGTTTCTACGGACGGAAATGGACTACTGAACTGCAAATAAATTATAAAACAGTCAATTTTTTAGTTGTTCTCGCTAGATTAATTTCTACTATCATTGCCAAATCGCAGCAGCCTTTTGTTTCGCTTTGGGCTTTGGATGGAGTCTGGATTAATAAACTCTGTTGATAAATAAAAGCTTAAGTTTTTTTATCATTTCATTGACGATTTCATAATGTCTCTGCGAAAAACTTCGGTTCACGCTGGTAAGAAGCAGCTAAAAGAGAAAATTGTTCAAATCTATGAGCAGCTGCTTCAGGTTAGTTCATTACATTTCGCATTGCCTAAGGTTTATTTAAAGTTACTATTTTGAGCCACATTTTTATGATGGCTTTTGCTTTTCAATCCAGGGAGAGGATCCATCTTTGACAAATTCAAATTTCTGGGATGAATTTTTTTTGCTGAAACCTAAAACGTCGGTGCTTGAGCAAGAACTGAGTAAACTTCGAGGGGACCAATTAGTGGCTCTGAAGCCCATTATTCGCTCACTGTTCACTCATTGTGTATCGATTCTAGGAGATACGGCTACAAAGTCATATCATATAAAGATATGTAATGCATTTGAGGTGTGTGATAGGTTAATAGTGATGTCTTTGTACCCATTCCCTTTCAATGTTGGCTTATCTAGCTGGATTCTTCATTTAGACAATGACAGCGCTGGTCGATGGAGTTGTGAAGTTGATCAAAACAGAGTTTGGTTATGATTTATTGGATACATTGATGGGGTTTGAAAATGCTGGAAAGACACTTAACGTATTCCTTAACCATGTTTCAAACATACTCACTGGTAATAAGCTCCGTTTCATCCCATATCAAATCGTGATAAATATCATCACTTTCAGTAATCAGTATTCAGTATTACTTTGTATAAACTGACGTGAATACTTTTGCTTACTCTTTTAGGGGAGTATCCATACTGCGTAAAGCGTTGTTGCATGAAGTCCCTTTTAATGATTATGACATCTACTGAAATCGTATCGAAAAACAAAATCGTGGAGTACATAGTCATGCACGCACCATTATTGGAAAGTATATTTTGGCTGTTAGGACAGACTGAAACTCGTTTAGACTTTGGACATGATTGTCTTATCACGCTCACCTTACTGGTCAATTTTGAAAAGGACCGTCCTAATGACTGTGCTGTACGTTTGTCCCTGTTGGATGACCATCTTACGCTAAATGGCTACAGTCAAGTTAATACAAGCACAAATATCTTTACCAATGTTTAACGAATGTAATTGTGGCCCGCTCATTTTACATAAGAATATTCAATCATTTGCAGACTATAACTGCTGGACTTTCAGAATTCATAATGCAACACACTGCGTCCCTGGAAAACAATTCGGGGTGGCTTCACTCACTAACATCGATTGTGGGCTCTATGTTCATAACTGATGAGCATGGCAAAAATGAAAGCTTATGGTAAATTACACCATGTCTAATCCAGTGCATTTTAATTTTCAGCAGAAATATTTTCTTCCTGCTCTTCAACTTTGCATTTCTCTTTTCTAACAGTGGTACCAAAATAGGACTGCTGGTTTCCTTTTATGAAGCTATTCACCTTAATAGGAATTTCATGACGACTTTAGCAAACACTAAAACGGATACGAGTCCTTCTAATACATTGGCTCCTAATACAACGTCACCACTACAAATGCCACCTTCAAACCTGCTAGTTACGCTCTTGGAATACACGTAAGACAACATAAAGTTTCCTGCACAATAATTTGAGTACTGATATGTTTATATTGCTCCACTTGTATGCTACGTTCTTACTTGCAGATCCTTAGTAATGCAAGATTTGAAATCGGAGGCGAGTTGTCATTTGGTCAAACTTTGCTTCATTGTACTAACCATAATATCGGAGGATCAATATGCTAATGCGTTGATGAGTGATGCCCATTTAGTTTTTAGGGTATATATGACATTGGCTGTATTTGTTTTAAATATATATATATTATGTTCTTTATTCTACATTATCCTTTGCTTTTTTTTGTTTTCTACGGATTAGGTGCAACTCCATAGAGTTCAAATGAGGCATCGCAAAATCTCTGCGGATTTAGCTCCTCCTATGCCCTTGGTTTGCTCCCTTCTTGGTGAGTTTATGTATTTGAATTTGAGCATTATAATGACAAACTTATTCGATCCGTCGATTGTATGTATGGCTCATAGAAAAATAATGGCTTTGGCTAGGCTAAAATGTTGTATTCATCTTTTTAGACTTGATGGTTGAATTTTTGATGACGCACTTGACGAAGCGATTACCTCATGAGATGTATATTCAATCTGTTGGTAAGCTTTCAGAGTAATTTCATGCATCTTGTATGCGTGTACTTCAACTATCAACTGATATTTTGAAATTATTTGCAGGCATTATTCAGAGAATTTTGTGCTATCAAAAAAAGAATAGAATCAAAATAAATTTTGAATGGCGACAACTATGGAGTGCTTTATTTACTGTGATAAAATTTTTAGTAAATCAAGAAGTATCGCTTTTGAAGAAGTTTGATATTTTTCAGTTGGCACTACAAATTATAAACATGGTCAACTTGTTCATCACGTTTGGTGACACTTTTCTGAATACTGCAGTGCAATATGACGAACTTTACTACGAAATTATTCGTTGCCAGCAAACCTTTGAAAGTCTTTATTCCCTCAGTAAGTATTTTTTGCATATTACAAAGTTTCATACCCACGAGCACGAGCTGCCCTTATTTGAATCGCATTGCACTCGTAATATTTTTAAGATTGATTTTTTGTTTTTTTCGTGGTAATAACAGCCGCAAGATATGCATCCAACGCCACCAGCGAGTTTCAGGGCTCAGCTTCCAAACTTTCCCTTGCGTTGGTAAATGTCAGAGCTATTTTGACGCATTTTACCCCAAAGATTGATGAGTTCCTCACTAGTCAGAACATCAGCACACCTACGGAAGATCAGGTTATTTTATTGCGATGAATTCATCTTGTAACATTTCATAAGCATTCACATTAATTGATATATTTCAGCGCTTGTTCTATTATCTCAAATTTTTTCTTAAACTTTCTCTGTAGATCATTGATGTCGTTCGAGCCAACTATGATAGTCTGACACTAAAGATTCCAGACAGCTTTGACCAATACGAACGATACTCAGAAGTTCCAAAGTATTCCTCATTTTTTACATCCATTCTTCGTGTTGTTATCAAAGATGCTCGACAAAACTTAGCCACCCAAACCATTGACTTTTCACCGATATTGACTGGTGAATAGTTATTTTTGCAATAGTGAGTGGTTCTAGTTCTAAGTTCAGTCCGTTTTCTGTCTTACGTCATTTTGTAAAGATGCAATAATTTTTCACTTCACTACCGAATTCATGATTTGCATACGTTCTATAACGTATACAACATTTAAGAATAAAGTAGTTGGGAATTATATACAATCATGACTAATATCTACTTCTTATGATATAGCCTTACATGTTTACTCTCATATATTCCTAAGAAAGGAATTATACCTTCCCATACCATGCAGTAAAGTTATAGGTCAGGTGAAAGTTATTTTATTATGAATTAGTCTGTAAAGCTGACGCTGTCTTAATAAAGCATATGCATTTAATATTACATTCTACTTCTCTAAGCAGAGTAACATTTGGCTTTGACTACTGGAACTGGGCCAAAAAAGCCTGATTACTTCATGATTATAATACTTAGCGTATATAATCATGAACGTGAGTGAAATGAGGTGATCCTGTCTTCTCTTAAGCATTAATGCATGAACGGCTAGCTCCTTCACTAATTTACCTATCGTTATAATAACTATAAGTCGTAAAATTAGCAACTTCAATTTGAATGTTAAGTTGCTACTCACGGTCTTCAACCTTCTATAATTATTACTATACTGGCTCCTAGGTCCTTTCAAGCAGAAGTAGCTCAACTAAAGGTTATTTTCGAGCTTAAACGTGTATTATTGCTTTTGTTTCCATTCTGAGTCACTGAACATGGTAGCATTGCAACGGAGAAAGCTATGCGCTCTATTGAACGTTCCCTATATAGCATAATTTAACCAGTCAACTACGCACGCCACGTAAAAACTTACATTCGCGCAACAAGTTTTCGCCTACACATCATGCTTGGTAAACAACAAGTATTTTCTGGCAGCTTAAAGAACTCCAGAAAAGTGACCCCAGAAGTACAAAATTTCTCACAATCACAAATATTAACACTCTGCAATTTCACGTTACTAACATAACTAAAAGTGTTTACAAGCATTTAAGAATTTTCTATCCAACCTAATTCCTACATTTGGAAAATGATCCATACGTTTAAATCATCCTTAATGAAATGAAACCGATATGAATCGCGTAGATGGCTACCAGGACACTAAGATTGGCGAATCATTCATGCATGCTACTTTGATTGCATGAAGAGGATAGTGATAACAAGACATGCCTACTGCCTGCATGCTTTTTGATTAAATCCCTGGGGATATAGTTAATAAGATTAGATCCACAATCCACAAATCTATTTGTAATGGACTCGTCTTTCCTTTTTGTACTCTTGGGTAAGCTGTGCATTCAAATTGGTCATATTTTTGGTAAAATGAATCAGTGCGTGTGATACCCTGCTTATCTTCGTACGTGTACGGGAAATTATTAAGTATTGCGGAAACCTGTTGACGACCAGTGAAAGTACTCTATTATTGGTATCCAATATGCGTCTTAAAATTCGAACACGGGCAACGGGAGCAAATTTTCTTTTATAGATTCTCAACATTTTCCTATCTTCGGAATTTTTCCAATTACATTAACATGAGGCTTCAGTCTGTAAATAGTTAAAGAGTTTTTTATAATATCACGTATAGTTATTACAAAGGCTGCTCACTTCTATCATTCCTTGGCGAGGCTCTTTTTCTTAACAATATAGGGATCGGCTTGCTGGATTTTAATCCCGCACGAAATCAGGAAAATTGGTCTTATGATGTATGATCTTATGGTGCACAGTTTCTTGAGCTAGGTAATCTGCTTGTCCCGATTTTTTGCATGCTTGGACAGTGGACCTCGATGTAAAAATTTCCCTGCCATTTTATAATGTTGCCAAAAGTTTGAAGTAAGAAGTAATTTATTTGTTGTTCAGCTAAAGCTGCATACACTGTTGGACTGCAGTTGTTTCGATAATTCTATAATATGCTAACTGCTACTTGCTACTTTCAGTGCGACTATAGCAGCGTATGTTTCCACTTTCTTGTGCTTGAGTTAAGTTAGTGCCATATGCACTATCATTTATTCTGAGAACGCAGCGTCTCCTTTTGCAAATAAAAAAAACAGTTTTACTGCAAATGCGATCAACTCAAAACTCAAGATCCCTGTGTTTCTTAAGAAAAGAAAATTGTTAATATGATTTATTTACATAGTCATGCTCATCATCAAATCAAAGCATGGACTAAAATTTCATACCGGCTCCGGCAATTCTTCAATTTCGCAATTGATATTTACTCATGATTGGATTTGCTATTATTTCTTCTTACATACAGGCATACAGGTAAACATAAATTGACTGCCATGCTTTGAATTTTTAGCGAACAACTTTATACTCTGTTATATAAATAAGAACTTAGATATTTAACCTTCCAATCAAGAGCAGAAACTTCTGACGCAACAAATGCATAATATATAATTTTGTGTAACTGTTCAATTTTTACTTGTTTTAATATTTAATTCTTGGAAGTGCTTATTGAAATGAAGTATCAGAGGAAACTTTTTTCCGTCTATTGGTGGTATAAACAACCAATTTGAGTTATATTTCTTAGTGTATTCGGTTTCGGCGTGCATAATTAGCTCAAGAAGCCGATTAATCTAATAATAATAATAACAAGACGAGCCCTGATCTTTGACCAGGACTCATTTTTATACTATGCCAGCACAAACGAACAGCTTTTTCACGTTCTGACGTACAGCAAGTTTCTCAAATGTGATGAAGTAAGAGGGTGCTAAATAATAATTTTTTATGTACATATTCAAACATTTTTCGACTTCAGGAAAATTCGCCCGAGTCCCGAAATGCTGGTTGGAATTTGCACTCGTATGAGTGAGTCTTGGTTAACGATCAGTGGGCCCGGTTTGTATGCATAAAATCTCTGAAGCCGGGAAACGGGGTAAAGCGAAACATTGACTTGACTGGCTAGACGTAGCAGTTCTATATCCGTGCTCTCTACTTTAATGAGCCCCTGCAACAATCCCTCGAAATATTGGTTCCACATGACCTTTACACATACTACTACTGTACGGACTGTGCACATGTGAGAAGTCGAGAATAATTTTTTATGGAATTTGATTCCAACATGGGGATTATTTCTATTTTTGTGTACGGGTGCAGCTTAGTATCCTGTGGCCAAATTTTTTTCGGTGACAAACACCACTATAAATTTTACTAAATTGTTTAATACAAACTATTTGTTTATGTTGTCAGTTTTTGTCAGGTGCTTGTCATTCATCTCACGGAACCTGAAGTAATTTGCATGTGAAATGTCAATGTCAAAAGTCTTTTTGTTAACTAAATACTGTCACTACCGACGCTCACCAAATCATAATTTATTCTCATATTCACTGGTGCTGCTTTTTCTGCGGCGTCAAACTCCGGGAGCATTAATACTTGGCAACTTGGCATCATTAATGAAATGGCAGTAGTCTGAATAAACTTTTATAGAATCCGTATTTCATTGAAAACAGGCTCAGATATGCTCTCCTCAGCTAGCTTCATCTAATATACATCATACAGAAGTTCATTAGTGAATCATCAGAATTCCAGAATGCAATCAAGAGCTTAACAGATCTCTCCGTTCACCGCAGATAATGAAAATCTAATGCACACGTATTCAATCTCGTAAAATCATACATAATATGTAACTCATGTTAGCAACATTTCCGCTTTAGCAATGATAATTAATTTATTGAGTGTAGAGAATTTGATTATAGTAATGTTCATTTGTGTAACTGCTGCAGCTCTTGATTACGCAGCTCATAGAGAAGGGTTACTGATTTATTCAGCTTCGACACATATTTGTGCTAGACTTAAAGACTCAGTATCTGGATGATACATAATATTTAAAAAAAAACTTTTTATTTTGAATTTGAACATTATTTTTTAAAGCACAAAATATAAACTAGGAGCTTATAAACATACATTGATGCTGGTTGTTGAGTTGGTTGACGGAACCTAACATATATTTAGTTTTAATCATGAGTCCTAATCATTGAAGGAGCTCACGAAAAGGCACCACAAATGATAAGCCCTAGGTCGCATTTGCATTATTTCACTATTAAATGCGCTATAAGAGATATTCTTCAGCTACGATCAAGTTTTGAAAGTAATAACAACAGGTTTTCATCATATCCACAGGAGCGTTTCCTCCAACCTGCCTTTTCAAATAGATGAAAATGATTTACGGAAAGCATCGATGCATGCGATGACACGACGAAATCTTGTCATCTGAAATTGGTATAATGCAGTGTTCTTCTTAAAACTTAAATTAGCATGTGTGTGCAAGGCATATTAAACAGCTATAGGCAAATAAACTTATTTTAAATAAAAATGTATTCCCAGTAATAGAAATTCAAAATGTTGCCGATGTTTTTTAGTTTCCATAATTAAAAAATTACTCATCCTTTACTACAAACTCTTCTTATAACAGATTATGGACGTACAAAACTTTCCTCAACTTGTAAAATCAACGCTTTAAAACTTGTTTTCATTACTCTAACTTCAACAAATATACCTAAAATAACTAGTACACGTGATGACGCTCACATTCCGTGTTTGCTAGCTAATAAGAACGTAAACTCTTGTTGATGCACAGGAGAGGCTCTCATTAATACAGCATTATACAGCATTGATGAGGATCCGTCGTCTTTATTATTTCCGTGATGTCTCTTTAACATTGAATTCTAAAGGGGCGTTCATTTCCTTCCTTATGAAAGCAAAAAGAAAAAAATATTCAGAGAAAAAGTTTTTCTCATTCAACAAAGCCGCCAGCAGGATATTGTTCGATTTTTGGTCCTCTATAGAATCTATCTGTGAAAAGAAAACTGCAGAAAAGTAGGATTCTCATGTATCAACAACGTATCATCTGAAACTCATTTTGTTTTCTAACCTTATTTACTCGACTCTAGAAACACATTGCAAATAATAATATCTAGTCCAGTCCAGTTATAATAACAACTGTCCTTCTGTCAATTATTTTAGACGCAGTAGTATGTGTAGTATATACCCTTCACTGCACTAAATAGGCCTAGTTGTTTTTGTTCAAAATATTATATACAATACTTATTTGTGAGCACTCGGCACTCATTCGAGTCATTTTCATTCCTCGTACCCATTAGTTCTGTGTGAAAGTGAACGCATCAAATGAATGGGTGAAGAAAAGGATAGTAGAGTGGAGTGAACCCACGTTATCAAAGTTTTAACTCATTCTCTAGCATCAGCTCTTACAGTCTAGGACTCGTTCCTTCCATTTGCTCGCTCACTCATTCAGTTAAGCAAGACAATTGTGTGTCCCCAAACGTTTTCTAATTCTCGTTTCTTTCTAACCATCCAACTATATAACTACGCAAAAAATATTTAATATTTTTTTATCCTATCATGCTGAAAACTCATCACATTTCGTTTGCGCTCAACATTTTTCACATAACCAGTTCATTTATAAAACCACTTGTATAACTTCAAAGCGAGCTTTTGCTCTATAATTTGCCAGTTATAGAGTAATAACATCCTGTCTCTAATAAACAACACAGCTACTTATATAGAGTAAACAAGAGGTTGTCAATTTGGGGTCTCAGGTCTCAGTTAGTCCGCCCAATCCCCTGCAGTTAATAGATTAGGATGAGAAAATAAATTGGGAGAAAGGAATATAATTATGTGGGCAAAATGTGTCCCATGCATCACAAATTCAATTAGTCTATAGTCATTATTGAAATTGCTGTGAATTTCTGTAAAAGAAGGGAGGTAACTCCCTTGTTTCCGATCAAGTGAAGCATAGCAGCTTGAATGCCATTTTTCTATAGTGAATAATAGTACAGCATAAGAAGACGAGCGGGATTTCAGTATTTAGCGGAAATAATATTCTGGGCATTATTTTTGCTCTCAGCTGGAACTCGGGAAACCAAGGAAGCATACTATAAGTATAATAAGACACCTGTTTGTGCTAGTACTTTGGTAGGATTTTCTTGGAGCAAAAACGAAAACAACTGGGTTCTCTTTCTTAAGAATTCATCTTGCAGATTTTGCAAACTTAAGTGGATTACGTGCTGTGACAAGATCGAGCCAAAATAGCACCAGAATGAGCATCAGGTGAGTCTATTTCTGCCTTTATTAGTTAGTTATGCAGTCAGTTAAGAAACTCAATCATAGCATGGAATGCATGCTGTCATTCCATATGACGCATTAATGTGTTGGGGTTTTTTGTAGACTCTTTAGGAGCATACAAATTGAAAAATATGGTACAATTTCTCACTACTAGTTGGTTGCTTGGGATCAATAAATAGTATTCAACTCTATCTAGGCTTGTCAAGCGAATGAAGACATTTTGCTCTAAAAATGAAACAAATGCACATACATGATTCTCAGGTGGAAGGAAAACTGTAAATGGTGTTTTAACAGACAGGTTTTCATTTCAATCAATTTGAAAAGAGCATACACGTAGTAATGGTGGAAAAAGTGCTCTTCGTGTCTTGTAACCATGCAACCGTGTTAACAGTTTTAATACCTTTGTACTGTCTGTTTCAAATTTAAAGAGACCTCTCCAATAGTGAGCTTGCTATTTTTGTTAAATTTATGGGAGCAATATGGTCTAACTGTCATGGCCATAAATTTACAAGAATTTAAAAGAAAGAAATTCGATGATCGAATGATTTTCGATGCAATTTTCTGGAGAAAAAAACTGTGTTAATCACCGACACCAGTTTGTATATACGAAAACGATGAGAAAACAGCCAATACCAAATAACTTTGGACTAAAAATTTCCAAATTTTAATTTGAAACGGAAAATAGTAATGAATTTGGTAGAGACGTCGTAAACATTTGAAATCAACTCTTCCGCTTTCTTATGGTTTTAGCATTGGTTAGTTTACAGTATATGTTATGTCTGCAAGAAATCAATGAAAGCATCCGTAATACTAGGAGGCAATATCCCGTTATCACTTTCATAAACTGATTTTACGATCGCTCTGCTTAATCCATTTGAACTCTTGGTCAACATATACACACGTTTGCTCTCTGGATCCAACTAGTGTGGACCGCTAGTTTTGTTATATAACTTTCCAAAGTAGGATCATGTTGCTAACATAAGCCAAGCACATGATTAAAAGAATCCTCATGTGGTTTTTTAATGTAAAAAAGACTTGTCGTATACTGCGTCTGAATTTATGTAGATGAAACTGTCTCATATTCCCAATTTTCTACTACAAGAAGACCTACAATTTACCTCCCCATGTACTTGTGGATTCATGTTTTGTCATTTACATAATAACTGTAATAGAAGACGCCAAGAATTTTCTCATGTTGTATTAAAATCTGTCGTATTTTCTCCCCCATTCAAACTAAATGTTTTCTTCCATTTTTGCTTCACTCTGTATGTCTACACATAATACACGCCTCGCAACGTACCTCGACAACTGATATTAAAAACCGTAGATCCGTAGATGTCTATGCCTATTCATCGACTCAGAAGCCATTTCCAATTCTCATTCAAACAAATCTTGAAAAAGAAAATTATCTTTACAAAATCCAAACTCATCTCATGTTTATTCTGCTGGACCAACTTGTGTATGTACCATGATTGCAGGGAGCAAACCTTATGCATATACGTATCATCAGATTCCATTCAGTCTGCAAAGTCTGACTAATATCGCATGTAACTTTTTTGTCCATCTTGCTCTTGCTACTCACACACTTTTCACTTTTTGTGCCTCCAGTATACACTGCTTTCACCACCATGCATTACCATATTGGAAATACTGGTTGCTTACTCACTCGCGTCCTTACTAACCATACATACATTCACGTCATCCTGAAATCCTCATGGTACTTGGAGTGTTTCAGCCTTTCACTTTCCCCAAGTTCCGAACGAACCACTATTGTAACCTGTTGAATACTCTCTCTCTCTCTGTGTGCCTAGTCGTCACTCCTGTAGCCAAATCTAGTCACTTGGATTGCAACTTTTGAGTAGTTTGTACTGCTGACACAGACAATATTTTTCAAAAGTTCTGACCAACATAAAAATTGTAAATATAATCTCCTACAAGATACTTATTTGTTGCCAAAGCCGTAAAAAAAGAGTGTTGCCTGAGAAAACGGGCTTTGATGTAAAGCTTTTTGTTCTTTAATACCATTATTGGAGGGTTCAAGTGTGTATCCCAGAGATTCAGTTTTCCATCGTGTAGTATAGTGGAGTGCAAAGGAGAGTACGTGAGGGAAGGAAAAATTTTAAAGATAAAAATAGAAGCAGGGACAGAAGAACGAAAAGAATTAGGTTTGTGGATTAACTATTTTTTTTTTGAGTGTATTTACTGCATGATCAGTGTACGTTGAGAGAATGTAAAGAGGGAAAGGCTGCGGTGATTAAATTGGATTTTTTCTGTTATGCACGTTCATGATGGTTTTAGAGAGGATACACGGGGAAATTGAATTAATGAGGACACGGGTTTCTATTCTGTATATCTGTGGAAAGCAGAATACATTATTTTACATACATTTCACGGAATAAATTATCTTTTGTAATGCTCGTCGAATTATAATTAAGTGTTTTCTTCCACAAGCTTGTGGGATTGTATTTTTTTTTGTATTTAGCCAGAGTCATTTAGTTTGAAACGCAGTATTTCTATGCTGCAAAATCCACGTATGAACTTATTGAGTTTTACATAGCCTCAACTATCTGTGTAAGTTACAAGCTCTCAACAAAAGAATGTGCGTAGGGAGGGATATAGGGATTTCTTTACATGCCCTTTAATTCTTTCAGCCTGTAAAGAAGATTGGCTACTAAACTGACTATTCCAACGGACGCAAACAGTTGATTCTGTAAATTAAAGCTTCGTGGGCGTATTTCCCGTCTAGTTAATTTGGTTTATTCAACTTCAAACAAAGGAACAATCAAGTTTGCTACTCTGCTGCATGAACGATCCAATATAGACAATTACACGAACAGATTTGCAGCGATTATCTACCTAGACTACCTACCTTACAAATAAAAGGAGGACAAATAAACTGATTGTGAACTAACTAACTAACTAACTAACCATTTAACAAAAGATTTGTAAGTTGGTAAATGATCCAATTGAAATCCATCAACGGTGATATTCATCCACAACTCATAGTGACCATGACAAGTGAGTTTCTGGAAAAGCCTTCGATTCACTGCAGCAGCTCCTCTCTGTCTTTAGAATGGGAGCAATCTTTTCGCGAGAAACATAGGGTCCATGCCACCTCACATTCGGGCCAATCGTCACCATTGCCAAGTCCATCAAAATCTACGAAAACATATACAGATCGGCTTATTCTTCCTTTCGGGTATGAGTTCCCTTTACTTTGCATGAGAATGTACACTGTTGTACTGTAGATTGAATGGGGAATTTCATTGAAAACTAACTTATAGTTAGTATGATATTTAGGTCTCGCAATAATCGGATCACGAAATCGAATTATGTTTTTATACTCACTCACTCAGTTCCAGAAAATATGTGTGAGCCGGTAATATAGCCTTTCTGGAATATGTAATCCAATGGGAATGTTCAGAAATAGAATCTCTCTAGCTTGATTCATACAAGATCTCCGAATGTTCAGTTACAATGCTGCAACAACTTCGTTACACTATCGTACTATTGCTTAGCCTAACTAACACTACAAACTACAATGAATCTTCGGAACAGCCAGAAATGGTTATGTAAGGCAGTAGTATTGTGCAACGAGAACCAGACCCAAGTCAATATTGCAACATCAACATGATATTATGTTGGGTCGCTGGGTGAAATAGTATTATAGATTCCATACTTTATAAGAATTGCATGGTGTGTATGATGGCGTTTGTTTACATAAGCTTCCGTTTAGTAGTCTGCCTGCACTTGAAGTTTCCAACCGGACGACTTAAATTTTATAAGACGAGGCTCACAGTCACATTACCAGTTTGTTAAGCATACAAAAAAAGGACACTTTTACACTTTTAGTCAAATATTGAACTACCATTCACAATAGTGAAACCCTATATCGCTCATGTTGAAGCTTGCAAGACGAATATTTAATTCATTTAATATTTATATTGGATATTTGGTCGAGCTATTGCATTATAGAGATGAGCATCTCTAAACCTGAAATATTGATGAAATGATAAGGGTGAACTTCACCGTGTAATTTGATCAGTGACATTTATCTTTTGCATTGCATCACCACAGAAATTTATAAGGTGTATGAATAGGTTGCACTTGAGCAGACGGATCAAAAGACTTTAAAGCCGAATAGATGAAACCGAAGGCTAGGTGGCTAACAGCCTGCGGTTTTATTAATTTAAACGCGTATACAAGGCACTCGCATACTGTTATTTAATCAAAATACTATATTTAATTCACATATAAGTAAAGACTGTTATAAATATATATGCGTATGAAATTAAATCATACCATTGTCATTTTCATCTCACTTTATTCAATTTCACTTAATCCTGACAAATGCAATTATTGTTTAAACAGAAGCCTATAAGAAATTGTATATTCCTAACATGAATATAATTAGTACGTAGAAGTTTCGCAAATGTCACAAACTCCTCGGGAGGAGACAGCATAACCTTTATCCAAGGCTCGGCTGTTGCAACGGGAATGCTTCCAAAATCTAAAATCTAGCCTTATATACTAGTCAAGGGCCTATGTTCTGCATGTTAAAAAACTAACGGTATAAAAAAAGTACAGTTAAAAAAGGTCCCTTAGCTAAGTTAAAAACGATCTATAAAACGTTTCTAAAACGTATTGATAAAAAGATGTGGGTCAAAACAACAACATGTTGTTTTGCCTTATTACGTAGCTTAAGTCCTCTGCGTAATTTTGAAATTATAGCCTAAGCTAATTACACATACTAAAGCTAATTCAACAAAGACTAGGTGTTAAATATATTTTTGTAGAGCTTAGAGTTAGTTAGTCAAGAGTTTGCTCAATAAATTCAGTACGGGTTCTAAATATTGCGTCAATGGCTGTGTAAACGACCAGAATATTTATATTTTTATACGGCTATGGAGATGTTGAAAATAAAGAAACCTTTTTACGAAATTATCTAATGTAAAAAGTGGATTAATTAAGCTAATTATATTTTTAATTAGATTAGTCGTGGTTAGGTGTTTGTTGAAGTCATCGTTCTATGCAATAGGTTCATACAGAAATACCAGTCAATGAGTGAGTTTTTCAATAGAAACCTTGGTTTCATAAGCCCTGTTCCATTCTCTATAATTATTGTTATTTATAGCAGCTCGTGCCCGATCCATTCCTTGTATGGCACACAAACACCTACATTTGTACGTCGTTAGAAAAACAAACGAGATGTTGAAGTGAAAACTAACTACACCCTAAATCGGGTATTAAAAAACTTCGATCTAAATCAAAACTTCCCTGTACGTTACTTCACTAGGGAAAGAGGTCTACGAAATAGTACAGCATCAGGCTGAGCTGTGATACTGTCGGATTACGGTAATAACGTGAAAATGACATTATAAAGGAACTAATAATTGTAAATAAAAGCTATAAAGTTAAAAGAACCCAAAGAGCAAACTATATAGTATGAAAAGTTCAAATGCTCATGCATAATGATTTAACATGACGTTCAGGTCCAAGAGATAAGGGTACTCACAACTTTTGGGGTCTCTAGGTATTCCATAAATACGCCGTTACCCGGGCCTTTGTAAACCTATTATAGACTAACGTGGGACACCGGTAGTTTGTGAGAAAAGTTTTGGTTATTTCATACGTTCCGCCATCAGTGGTACAGCCAACAATGAAATAGCATGAAAAATGTAGAAACCGCAGACAAATGACATTTCCAGGGTGGTTGTTTTGCTTCCAAGGCTTCTTATATTGCACGTTGTCTGATTTTAATTTATTTTTCAATGCGCAAGGAATTTAGTTTTGTTCCAGCTATTCCATTCCGGAAGCTAGATGCATTAAAAAACCAACGTTGTTGGACAATGGAAGTTATTTTATTATCAATATTGACGCAAAATGCTGAAATAATAAAGAGATACATTATATCTGAATTGAAATTCTAGTCAGATCTGATAATTAGAACAAACGTGAATCTGAAGACTGAATTGACGTTTTGCCTGCTCTGTTTGAAATTAAATTCAACGGACGTGATGATAAGCTTGTATAAGAATTGTGAGGGTAGTGTGGTTATTTTTTAAATCTTTACTCTCAGGTTCTGTTTAATCATAATTTTCAAAAAAAAATCTGGTCCTGCAATTTTCTAATAAATAAAGTCAACAGTTTACAGACTTAACCAAACTGTCTGATGAAATGTCTAGCACAGTTTGAGTCCAATATTTGTAGCGCCCTTTAGTCTTTATTAAATTTAGTCCTTATTGTGACAGAGTCAGGGTTTTCAAGTCATGTATATTTTCAAACTTTCAGCTAATAAACAATTGAACAGCTTTTTGACCACAATAATAATTTTTGTAATCCACATTGTTTTTCCTCAAAAGAGTCAGCTAAAGCTTTTGATGAAACTGTAAACCTTGTTACTGCGGGAAGAACAGTTTATGTACTGACATAGTTATAATACGTTAATAAAAAGCTCAAATCACACCAAAAAAAACATTTTTATTATCCAACAATAAGTTCTCTAAACCGATTTTAGCATATCCTAAGGCCAATGAGGCCTAAGCTGTTAAATTATATAACTAAATTGAACCGAAACTTTTGATCATCATGATTAATTCTTGTTAGCACTTTTTAGTTATAAGATTAGCTGCCCATAGGAATTCACAACGCCATAGGCTGCTAAAAATTAGTTAGAAACCTAAAGGTCAATCTAAAAATGCGTTAATGGTAGCTATAGCCTAGCCATCACTATCATTGTCACTGACTTCCGAGAATAATATTAATTCATCCCTCATCTCGTTCATAATCTCACCTTTGAAGAGCAGGCCTCATATTAGGAGTAACTAACTATCGTTGATTATGAACGTCACCTTTTCAAAGGTGAAAAAAAGTTACCGCAGCAAATCAGATTTATAGGGTATGTTTTAAAGGGCCGAAAGACAACAATTGGATACAAAGTAATACCTTACCTACGACATCAATCTTAGTATATACACATTAGAATAAAACTCACTAATAATCATTAGAGATTGCATCTAAAAAAGCGAATGCGACAGTTTAATCCTCACATTCTGCCCATAGACACTTTAGAGAACAAAACAAACATTTCAAATGAAAGCTGTGTTGCCCTTATAGACCATGTACATGACTTTGACTTTGGGCGTCAGACAGACATGACATAAAGGGCAACAAATTTGAATCTGCATAACTAATTTGGACTTTGAAAGCTAGGCGCTTGTAAACTAGGGAATACACAAAACAGATATCACTGATTGCTTGGATCTTTTACACACTTGCATCATAATTAATACTGGACAAGGTTCAAACGCCTACAATCCGCAATTCATTTCGTAGATACCGTTGATACATGTATGGCGTATGGTATAAGAGAATTCTATGGCAAAAAAGTAGGTTTTAGTGACAGAGAGAGCAAGAGAGAGAACCTCTAGTATTCACCACCACTCGAAAATGTCATAACTAACTAGCTACGTAGTTTTACCTGAGCTAAAATTAAATCCACATATGAGGATTCAATTTTAGCGCAAGAAAATGTCATTTTGATTGCTACTCAAATAGTGTTCGTAGATGCGCGTGATATTCCAGCAATCCTATTAAAACTTTGGCACAATGTCCATTGGGAATTAGGGAAATAAGTTTCTAACTGTGGTCTCTACATCAATGTAGGTTGACACTGACTCAAGTAATTAAATGGGACTCCATTAACTGACTACTAAACGCATTATAAAATGTTATTTCCTATGGACATATGCATAAAGTGTGTCAGATTCTGTTTAGTTTGCACTGCACACTATAGGGGTACACCTGAAGCCCTGTACTATCGTAGATTTCTACATGGCGTACATCTCCCAGCCAATCAGAGAAGATCTCTACCTACTGATCCGATTGGCTGGGATGTGTACGCCATGTAGAAATCTACGAAAATACAAGGCTTCAGGTGTACCCCTTATGTTCCATATCCGAAACCATGCAATAAGCGTGTGTTATGTAGGTAAACAACATGTATCCTTGAGTTTATGTGTTTGTTGAAAATTTCCAAAGCAAATATTCAGGCAAACCTTTATATATTTTAAGAACATGCCGAAAACCTCTTTTCACTCTTGACTGACTTTGTTCTACACGAAATTTCTCAGACTTATAATTTCGTGACTAGATTTGACGAGTAAACTTTAAAAGTTTTTGTGTCAGCAGCAAAAAGTTTTATCATCAAAGAACGCAACATGTTAATTTTATATTTCGTGTTCCAATTAGTAGGGAGAAAGCAAATAGTCTGCACGAGCACAGCACCATGTAATTTTCTCCATTGCTGTTTGAATTCCAGAGTAATGGATTACCCGCCATCTAGCGAATAGTTTGTAACTGATAGCCAAAATGGAGTTGGAAAAAGTTGCCAGATTTGATCCCTAGATGAAAGATTATGTAGTTTGATAGTCGCAGCTTAGAATCTAGAAGAATTCGTGGAAACTTTGTCAAGGAATGAAAGTTGCAGCAAATATAGTTATGATGATTGTGAAATCTCATTACAACGCAAGAACAAACTATGTTAACCTAACATGATGGAAAAACTTGGTGCACTCATTAGGCTTTCAAAGAAATCGCAAATTGCTGTCTGTGGTAGTTACTGTCTGTTTCAAAATAAAAGACACCTCTCCAATAGTGAGTTTGCTATTTTGGTTAAATGGTGATTTGTTGAATTTATGGGGGAAAAGTCGCCTCATTGTTATAGCAATGAGTTTACAAGACTTTCAAAGATAGAAATAAATTGCGTGATTTTAAATGCAATTTACTGGAAAAAAA
>Ga0210040_10004392_pt1 | contig 18466 bp, 8 predicted proteins | sample CryGeyCG12114_NA_FD_185462 | JGI IMG/M metagenome (GOLD analysis project Ga0210040, IMG submission 185462) | Groundwater microbial communities from aquifer - Crystal Geyser CG19_WC_8/21/14_NA (SPAdes) (version 2) | ecosystem: Environmental > Aquatic > Deep subsurface > Groundwater | place: USA...
TTTAACCTAGGAGCATCCATAGAATTCCTAATGAGTAGTCTACTTACTTCCAATTAATAGCCACGCCTTTACTAGACGTGCATTTTTCGTACACAAGAACCATTCAACTTTGACACTAGCTCAATGCCTTAATTATTTTATTACTTACTTATAATCCTCATCATATGTGAGTGAACAAAGCAATTTTTTTCTCATTCCCAACTACTGCTACATACTGCATTATCCACTATTCGATAAGCCAAAGCTGCCTATAGCAAAAGTATATAGTAGTATACATTCCCAACCACAATCATAATTTGTATGCTATCTCTTGTGTTAATGAGTACAAGATTTGCATTGTCTTTTACTTACTGACTAACATATGATGAGCATGGCAGTATACACAAGTTGCGCATTTGTTTATGACTACTACTTTAAGATAAAACCAAGTGCCATTTCCTAATGGTGTGAGAGATCACTATATAGCTAGTTAGTTAGAGTTTGTGAATGAAAGCAGGGTCGTAAAGTACGCCACAACGATGAAGACAACCTGTTGATTCCATAGGCTGATGAATTTTATGCCCAAACAAGCACTTCATAAAAGCCAACACAGTTTTTACATAACATGAGTGCATTATTACGGGTAGTCAGTCAGTCACCACCACTTTTTGTGGATAAAAACACTGACTAAACAAATAATACGGAGGGTATTATAAGCACGTTCATTAGCATACTGGCTTGAGCGTTCAGTTGGTTTGGCCCATGCATGTCAGAAATCACAGAAGAAAATATTGCGTGAAAAGAAAGATTTTATCATTTATGCGATTCTAAAGTTATTGTACAAAGAAATAATAGTGTCCTTTAGTTAGTTAGTATTGACACGTGGGCATGAAAATGAGTATGAACAATTCTACGAATTGCGTGTAATAACAATAGGGAATTATACATGTAGAGCTTATTTGGCGTCCTTAAGAGATTGGACGGTTTATTATGTACAAAAAGTCACTCAATTTCATTTCATCGACTGATGATTGCCATTGTTAAACTGGTATCGAGCCAATTTCACTGTATGATGTGAATGACATGTGAGGCCGTGACCAAAGATTGTGACCAAATTTGAAAGAGAATTCAGTGGAAGCTGTACAAAATGCGAGGCAAACAAAGTAGAGTTTGTTGCGAGTTTAAAGCTTATACTCACCAACTACAATTGATCTTAATTGATCTCAATTCCTAAGGTTATGTGTAGGAAGCGTTTCATCTAACTACTACCAAAATGAGTTTCAACCCTTTTGACTTAATTCATCAGATCGACACATAACGCCCTGAAAATGTGTGTGGAGTGGATTCCCTATAAAGCTCTGAATGATGATCTGTATGTGTTGCGCTGGCTTTATTGACTCAAAAATGTTGCAATTCACACACAATGTGGTACTTTTTAGCACACATTTGCATCATATAGGAATTGGGATGAACAAGTTAACAAGTTATAAACATCTAATGAGTCGCTAATGACAATTTATTATGGGTGGTGAAAACGTATAGTGTTTTCAATGAGTACTTTCAACTGCGTTCAGAATGATTCTATGAATTTGAAGGGCATGCTTTTTCTTCCCTGTATAGGATGGTATGCATCTATCTTTTATTTTGTTGATCAGCAAAGTAGCTTCAACTTATTCTAAAGTTTTAGGGATAAAGTTACCATGGGATTTTATAACAAACTAGCTTATGTTTTTCTTCATTGTCTGGCTGCTAAGGATGTTCCAATTTTTCCTGTAGAGTTAGAGTTGCATAATAGAAGGAGGTAAAAATTAGAAGAATAGAGAGAATTAATTGGTCCAGTACAGTAATTACTTACACAGGCAATGTCTCGTTGTTGCTTCCAATGAACAAACGGGTAAAATCACTTTGGGCTATTTAATTTTTTCGCTATTTAATTCCATGTGAGATTTAAGGGTTGCACTCACAATAAAAGGCCACAAGCTGAGAATTCTCAACTCATTAATTCCCCTTGAATTGTGAAGTGCCCGAAGGGTACAGATGAATTCTATGCAGTGCCACATCCACATAACACATGTGAATGGTTTCATTTAAATTTTACATCTTCCACGGACTCATCCATGGAGAACACATTTAGATTAACATTTTTGGCTCAAACGTAAATTATACAGCCCTGTAAACAAAACTGGTATCTTGAATATCTTAATGACGTAGACAAGCTAAATTAGCACGAGCAGTAACTAACAAAAGAGAAAAATGGAAAGACAAAAGGGAACTAATTTGGTTCACTTTCGTCAATCATCGAGTCATCTAAAAAAGGTTGACTTAAATTCAATCACTCCTCATTACTGTTCTCTCGTTAGCTAAATTACAAAGAATTAAGGACAATTACCAGAGAAGACTAATTTTGTAACCCATTTCTCAATGAACATGCATAAAAATTATAAGTTTACCTACTAACTAACTAACTAACTATGTAGTTAGTTAGCCCGCACACATTTTTTGCCCCAGTCAGTGCATAAAAAGTTGGGGAATAAATCCTTGGCCATGTGTAATGTGTCTGAATGGGTAATTCTCAAGTTTAAAAGTAAATGGACAAAAAGGATGATTTTCTTGCTCCTCTCATGTCCATATAAGTACATTGTACAAATACACAGTCATGAAATTTTTAGTCACTTAATGGAGTCTTAAATGGAATGGAGCAATGAGCCAAATTATGTTACACGTTTTCTGAGCGTATAGCAATAGATCAACAGAGTGCAAAAAATGAGGCATTCACGGACACTCATTTGAAGAATGAGTAAGTTGGCTGGTTATGGTTAGTTAGTTAGTTAGCTTCTTAAAATAATCTCCTTTTCCCATGGAATATTTAAAAAGCTATGCTTGGTCAGATATACGCAAAATATAATGTAAACAGACATAAATTACAGGGAATGTGGAGATGATGATGTCGTCATCTTTTTCACATCTGCAAATAAAACTGACTGACTGACTGACTTGTGTAGACCATGTGATTGCTCATAATGTATAACTTTATCAATAGAATCTCAAGGCAACATTTTTAGCACAATTATTATTGCTGAAGATTATGTATTCGGTGGTGAACCAAACAACATGTCTGATGAATTAACTCTTTTTATCTATGTGTAAGAAAAATTAGCACCACAGGAGCGGTAGCCAAGTAGCATTATAAAAGGAATTAATGAAAAAGCTTGATTATAATGTCATACCATATAAAGGATTGCATTTTTACTCATTCCTACACTATCAATAATCGATTAATAGTCGATGGCGTTCACTCAATCAAGATGCAAGCAAAAATTGATTACTTCTTTACATATCAAAATTTTGTACATTAAGCAGACAGTAGTAGAATGACTTGTGTAGTCAATGACTTTATTTTTTCTACGCATTTCGTTAGACTGTAGATGATATAGTATTTCACAATCCTCGATGTTTTTCAGCAAATATGCACGTTATGCATGTATCTATTTTTTCAAGGAAATGCGTAAAAGTATTTCCCTTAAATCATTAAATAACAAGCAGACGTTACATTACTGATATGGCGTGATCAAGCAGAGATAACCTTACACTATTCAAGTCAATCTTTCTACAACAAATTGGAGAATAACATTTTCACGATCAACTAGGATAGCATATTTAACCCAATTATTTTATCTTTCTTTAACTAAAAGTTAGTGACTAGCGTACCGAAAAGGTCTTGCATTTTTATCCAGATAAAAAATATTATTGCGTTTCAACAGAAACAACTCCCAGTAACTAACTAACCAACTACATGTACTGCTTTTATCTGCTTTTTAGATGATATTTCCCAGTGATTGAAAAGCTCAACTTTTTCACACGCATGTGCTAAAAACGAAAAGCCCTTTGGCTTAATGATGACACCGCTTGACATTGCATTTCAAAGAATTCGTAGCTAACCATTCAAACATTCTATTATTTACGGCAATTGGAAAGAACCCTTTTGCCAAACAATCCCACCAGCCCATGTAGTAATTCAATCTAAACAGACAATTGTAATTCTTAGAAAACGGATATCACACGATTAAATCTTGTCTTTGAAACAGTGTTTTTTCACCCATTCCCAATGACACAGTGCACAATAAAGTGACACAGCGAGTTGCCCGATGATGAAACTGGATATGTCAATACATGAATGGGATGTGTGACAATGACAATCAAAATAAACAAAAGGGTTCTAACTACTAAATCAGAGGACAGGCCGGAACTGAAAAGTATGGGAAAAAAGGATTCCTTCATTTGATATCAAACTGTAGTAACAACAGATGGGAGACAACCCATGATGAAATCTAATGGCACGCAATGGCATGGAAAAAACAATCTAACGGGATCAGAAATGAAGATTTCCACAGACTACCGAAAAAAAAACATAAAGAGACAGAAAAAGGGTCAGGGATGAAAGGAATTAAAAAAATCAGGTTCAAACCTTGTCAAGATATGGAAACCCACATTTTAAGGACATTTCATACATGTGATGATCAAAAGGGGAAATAAAAAGAAATTGGGAAAAATTGTATCGTTTGGATCGAGCTAGGTGCACACACGGGATAGCATATTATATAATGAAAGGGATGGGCGATGAACCGTTAAAATGGAACTCAAAGAAAGATAGGGTTACCTGTACGCATTGGATTCAATACAGTAGATTTGTATGGACCATGCGACGGTCTCTTTTTCCTGTTCTACTAAATATATCCCTATGTGTGAAGATACAAGAATGCTATGTAGGGTGAATCTATCTTGTTTAGCTGTCCTCCCTTTTAAAGGTGAGCTCGGTCTATTATATGATATGTGTGTTGTGTAACTATTTAGATTCTAATTTGATTTTTTTCATATAGGTGAACATAGGGCATTCGCGGTTATTACCAACTAAAGATATTCGTTAATAATGTTGTCCAATATGTGTCTCGGGAGCAGCACTAATAATAATAACAAATATATTATTGAGCACAAGGGGTTACAGTTTTTCCCCTAGATCATTTTGGAGCACTTTTCGTGGCATTTTATGTAGTTCATCATTTACCGCTATTCTTCACATTTTATTCCCACAACTGTTTCATATTTTTTATTCCATCTAACCATAATATGAACTCTTTGGGTTCTCAGATATCCAATGTACGAATGAAATGAAAGAAAGGGTAAAATAGTTTTAGGGTTTTCTCATATCAAAACTGTTTTCATACCAAAAGTGGCAAATCACACAATAGACGATTGATATTAAAAGTGCTCTTAGGAAACCTGAAACTGGATCAAGGAGGTGGATACACAAATTGTACATTTTTTGAGGAGAATGCAACAGGATATTTTATTGTGGGTAGCATGAGAATGAATTGAAAAGGATTACGTATTAAAACAGTACATAACAAAACAGTAAAAGTTCAAAACACAATCTTAAACAAACGGCACTATTTAAGATATAAATTTCATTTTAAAAAGGCGTAATTTCATGTGTTTTAAAACTCAATAATATGAGCAACATAGGGGAAATCTTTGGAAAAGAACGGAAACACAAAGAATCAAACTGCGTGGCCAGTGCAAGAAACTTGTAAATTTTTTTTACTGTTTTGACCAAATTCGTGCTGTTTTGTCATGTACTGTACTGTTGTACTGATTTGTCATGTTCTATTTAAATGTTCCACTGTTAAAAGGGTGGAATATTTACAGAAAAACTTATGATACTCAAGAATCATGCTAGTTTTAGAGGGGAATTAATAAAAATTTGTGAGAAAATGTAAGAGTTGAATTATAGTAGGTAAAAAATGCCGGATCACCTTTCAAACATGATATAACTATTTTTAGCAATAAAAAAAAATATTGTACGCTTTGTGTTATTTCAGGTATCTAGCTGTCTGAGCATTACAACCCACATAAAAAGGCATTGTAAACATTAAGTTCTGAGAATTTTCTAAATGCAAATGTGATGATATTGGTTCTAAAAATTCGTGAAGGCTACTTGCTTCCATTTAAAACGGGCAAAAAAAATGATTAAGCTCAAATCACGTAATTTCACCTTGAGCAATATTATTCATAAAATCTTTTGCTGAGACTGAGATTAAACTGTTTTTTTGGCTACTCGTCCAAGATCACTTATGATAAAGAGGGAATTATAATACACCATGCAGTTTTCTATTTATTTATTTACTCCTGTTTTTGCGCAAACCTTACTCATTGGACACTACTACCACTACCAGACTACATGCTTTATTAGGCATGCATGTAATAAAAATAGGTTTCACCATTAAAATAAATAGTTCAGTCACATTCACAAAATATAATGTATGACAGCATGTGGGAAACCCATGATAGTGTTGAAAATTCTTATTTACCATTTTTTTGAGGTAAAATTAACTAACCTGATACTGATACTTGACTATACCATATTCATCGTTTCCCATTTTATCCAACTCCTGACTTACTGCACGATTGCCTCAAAGGCAAATAAATGATGCGTAATAGCAATAATGGAGTAATAATAGTAATATAAATCCCTAGCAAATCAAAAATGAGTAATAATCATAACTATATGGTGTTCGCTCTGCATACACAATATAATATGTCTGTATAAGTGCACTCTTTTCATTATGAAACCACATTCTTCCCATTTTACAACAACAATGAAGTTACTGATGTTTCGATTGGAATCTCAATTTTTCTTCCTTAGTCCTCACGCTTCCATTATGCATAGCATAAATTACGGACGCTGTAAAGTTTTTAAACCTAAGGTGTTTACCTTCATTTAGATTTGGTGGAGATACCTTTTTTTCCCTTCAATACCAAATGCACTACTTAACTAACTAACTGACTAACTATAGCCGCTCCCTGCTATGTATAATGTTGTAAAAGAAAACTAAATGAATGTGTCATGGAGGAATGCAACTCAAATCAGTGTCAGAGTAAAAACCCATTGTATTCTGTATTTGAATGTTTTTAAAAGAAATCATTCCATTGTTCCGTGCTTAAGACTGAGCGTCAAAAAATTGGAATTTTATAACTCACTTGATGCATTTATATTGATGATAAGAAAATAAATGAGATTCATCTTATACCGACAACTAACAATCTCCAAATAAAATACAATCCGTTATTTACTTTACTTACTGTTATGATTGCATAAGGAGCGCATTTACACACAAGCCGACGGAAATGAAGGAAATACGACAAAATTAAAAAACCCAGTGGTGCACAAAATGGTCAATTACTGTGCAATTTGTACAGTCCTACACAATAAAGTGTAATTTCCACAGAAAACTGTATATTATGCCACTTTCTGCATAATCATACACCCAGGGAGTACATTTTCCGACCCAAACTCAAGAAAACTAGTACACAATGTGTAATTTAAATTTTTAGACACACACAGACAAATGTAGAAATCTCCCCCAAATTTGTACCATGGTCTGTGCAGGCGGCTACAGAAAAAGGAAACGACGACTAACAATGAACATCTAATTGTAATTATCATGATCGTGTGATTATTACTACGCATTTGAAAATAATAATGTAATTCGAAAGGGCGAGCTGTGCTCATACTTAAATGCAGGTATGAAATCTAGGATATGGTTTGTAATTGTTCGATTAAAAAAGCTCACTGATTCCTTCTTTTGTTATAGTTTTTGAACCCAAAGAGTTAGAACGGGGCGCTACAAATCCTAATTACTTGTAGAGTTCCTAAAAAGGGATAATCGAGGTCAATCTTGTAATGCACTGGGCGCTTCCCTACAACAACTGAAATCATCATTTTGCTCCCTAAAAGATACAAATTCTAAATGGTCTTTTGGAACCTAAAAGAGAAGAAAAAACTTTCAGCAAGGTCATTAACGTTTATCTACTTTTAAACTGCGTACTGTGTAGTTAGTAAGTAGTGTGGGTAGAACATAACATGTAGACAGATCTGACTGATCAAAAAGTCCAGTCTGACTTCAAATGGTAAATAATATACAAAAAAGGGACTCGTCTCCTTATAATTGGAGTAACTTAGTCAGTTAAGACGCAAGCTTATCCTTTTATGTACAATTTTTTACGTTTATCTTTCCGTAGATCAGAAAAATAAATAGAAGTTAATCGTGTAGACCAAGCCAGAGATTTTTTGCCTCGCATCTTCATTTCAATTACTGTCTGGTGGAATCTAAAAATATAAATCTTCAAGCTACAAGTAAACGTGCTATTTGAGCAGTCATTTAGACTATATATGATATTTCGTTTTGTTTGAATTTTTTACCCGATTGGGGTAAACCGATACACGTGGTTGTGTGCATTAAAACGAGTTGACTGTAGAATATTAGAGTTCCCATATTAGAAGAATGGGTCAGAATTGAGCTAAGTATGCAGAGTGTACAAACCATGTCATAATTGGTGAAGAAAACACTTCATACTTTTGGAATGCCTGTACAGAAAAAAGTGAGTAAACCTTAAGTAAAGAAAATCTTTTTATGACGCATGAAAGACAAGTATTGAATTTCCTTTGAGAGCGCTGCTTGTACGATTCCATTAAATCGAAAGGGTTGAAGGAGAGGAATGTTTGATAGCACACAACTAAAAACCTCTCGTATGGTCCAACCAAACTATTATAAGCTAATGTGTGTATATATGTGTATACAAGTAAGTTAAAGCGAAGACGTTTTTATTTCTTGAATAAATATGGAATTTAATGCTTCTGTTCCTCTCACTCCTTTTTACAACCAAGTAAAGAAGCTTATAGAATGGAGTGAGTGACTGTGAGTACAAAATCTAAACTAACATTTCAACCGAAAGGGTTCAACAAGAATGGTACAAAAAAAGTAGTTTTCCTTCTCTTCGAATTTAATCTCACTCGACTTATAAAGGCGTCATTTTTCTCCTTTTTCAATAATAAGTAATTCCTTCAAGATTCAAAAGAGAAGGGCTTATTAACCAACGGAACATAGGAAATCCTTATCATCTTTTTTTCATATAAATGGTAACCAAATAACTAGCCTTTTAGATTTCTTTAGTTAGTTAGTCAGTCAGTTAGTCCCTATGGCCAGGAAAACGAGCAAAGGTATTGAAATCTAAAGAGCAAATTATTTTATACTTCACTCACATATTCACTTGATGCATAAATATTTCTCTAGTTGGCTGTATTACATAGTGACGGATTTTTTTTTATTTTGCATTTAGTTTGTAGTTTGTATCCTTAACAATCCATTTATCACAAATTTCGTCGATTGGCATCTAACTCACTAAACATTACAGCTTTGTAAATCAATTTTGGACCGACTTGGTTATGTTACAGTTTGAGTGGTTTGGTAATTAACGCTACTCGAGACATGGATAGCATACAAACGAACGGATTTTCCCATGAAATTTAAATGACTGCTAACAGAGTGAAATGGATAGAAATTCAAGGAACGTAAATAAATGAGAATGTTCAATCAAAGATGGGAATCATTGATAAACTAACAAATTGACTTTGGCTACTACCGTAACACGAGACGCAACTTTCAAAGTAACAATAATGTGAACAACAATTAAGAAACTTTTGAATCTTTCGTTCAAGACATGCACGTAGACAGTTCTTGTTGATTATTCCGACTAGCCCTCACTCACAGCCTATACTAACTAATATGTTGTGTGTGTGTATGCGTAATATGTACAAGATAAAACGCAATTTTAATAGTCAAACTTGGGAACAATAACAAAAGTTGGTGCTCAAAAAAACACATGCATGCATGTATCCATAGTAGGCAGGAGCAGTAAGAATCCCAATTTCTTTCTATTCCTGATAAGAATTTCCTCATTAATGCAACCAGCATGAGGTCTTTGATTGTCTTGTAAGTCAAAGTTGCATGGCTCACAAAATTCTAATCTTGGGTTTAAGCATGCAATTCCCTATATATAGAATGCTTCGAGCAGCACCTACTACAGTTTATAATTGCCCATCTAAACAATAATAATATCCAAACTGAAATGTTCTTTCCCGTTCCCTCTATCAAACTAGGTACACATAATATGCCACCAACACACATAGTACATATGAAAATTATAAAGAGCAAAAAAATTTCTGTGTCTACGAAACGGACCTAAAAAATATTGAGTTCAACATAGCCAATGGCCAATAATAGAACCATATAGTCGGGGAAAAATCATTCCTAAATTGTTATTCATCGAAACACCCATTCCTGATTGACACCTGACAGCAAAGGATATTAATAGTGAGGGAATGTGCTCACATTTATAAGAGTATACACACGTGAATAGAAAAAAGATTTGAACCCCACAATACAAAATGAGCTCAGAATTCTCAATCAAACATATAGTAAGTACAACAACCTAACTAACTAACAAACTAATGAATCTGAATATTCTTTTAAAGAAGTCCGATGAGGATTATCATCAGGGGAGGATTTTCAATTAAATTTCTAAAATGGAGGATAAATCTTTCCCTATACGATTATCAGCACAGTTGATCGTTCACTATAAGAATCTATCGGAACGCAAACTAAGGTCAAGTACAGCTTGAACAATCTTTACAAAATAATCCTTCTTGCAATTGCTTACAAGTATTTACTTTTTGCATACTTTAGTTAGTAGCAATCTGTTTGTACGGACTAGCTAACTACACTCCTTTGTTGACTTGGCCAATGTGTGTGTGTGTGATGATGTGGCAATTTTCAGTACTAAAAAAATGTGTGCACTGAATAGATGTGATGTTGTCATCCCACATTAAATTATTGTAAATTTTCAGTCATATTGATCTATAGTTGATATCCGAATACATCAAGATTTGCAACAATTCAGCAAGTTCCATGAATATAAAGCCTTCCATTGAATCAATAAAAACGACGTCATTTGAATCAGCATGGAAAATCTTTCAGTTAATACGGAAGGTCATCGTGCAACTCAAGTTCAAGAGTTAAAATTGAAGACAACCTCATTATCTGCTGGAGGAGGGTCAGCCGTCAGTAAATATGTTTCACAACTTGGTCAAAACATAACAAACTTAGATAACCCAGTGCCACACAGAGATATGGGGAGCGAGCAAAAGGAAACCATATATAACTTACTACTAACTAACTAACTGTCTGGCTCACTAACTAACTACATAATCATGATGATGATACGTAGTAGAACGATCATACTTACTTACATGGTTTTCTACCACATCACAAAAATGCATGTTCCCCCAAAAAAAGTGAGCCACGAGAAAAAGGTAGAAAAAAAGAATCCTACATGGAGTCCAGCACAACTCTGGTGAGCAGCAATAAAGTACAAAAGTGAGAATCCTGCGAGATTGACAGTAATGTTGCTCGCGTGTGCTACTGCGTAACGCCTTATTCAAGCCCAAAGTCTTTCATTAAAAACCGGAAAGTGAATTTCATGAACGTCCACATGAATTTGTCTTTTTTTAACCCGTGTAAAAACAATAAAGATTTATTTAACTCGCTGTAAAAAGCCGCCAAGGGGATATGGAATCCAATGTGTATATTATGAAATGTAAGAACTTGTAATTCTAAGAATACATTGATATTTGATTCCGACTGTGGTACATACATATACTAGGTCTGGATGAAATGATAATTTAGATGGCATGAAATTATGATAAATTCGATCACAGAGGAATATTAATACATGCATGCATATTTAATATCACCCACGGATTACAGAAAATTCCAGCAATAAAATAATAGGGAATGAAAAATGAGCACCGACCAAAGGACATGGCATGGAATTTATGAGCTTAAAATTGTGATATACTGTTCACAATATGAGCTCAACACTCGACTTGATGAAATGACAGAAATGAAATGATGGTGAAAAAATGATGCCTCGTGTAGTCTGACTAACTAACTAACTCTATAGAAATGGTCTGAAAAAGAAGGGACGAAACTTTAAAATATTCATGCACCACGCATTTTTCAATACTGATTGAAAGACAGACTACTGCAGCTTTCACAGTGGAATCCAAAGATAGACAATTGAGCTTTCCTGAGGTAAGGATGAAAAAGCTGAGGAGGATTTAATGATAAAAATGCCTGGAGTAATACGAAATGATGGAACAACATTAGTCAGTCTCTCCAAAAAGTCAGTCAGTCAGCAGCGTGCATTGTGTTACGTTTTTTAGCTTGTCGGTAGTCCGTATAGCACACACACACACTCGTAAAGTCCTATGCTGGATGCTGGTACGCACAACAAGTATAAAGATCATCATTATGTGCATAGAAAGCGTTTCTACCGTCAAAACCCTCTCTTCTCCATAATTAATCATTGTCGAGAAATTCTTTGGAATATTTTTTACTTACTTAGTTGGTGGCGGTGCTAAGATCTCTCAAAACTCTAACCATAGTTAGTTAGTATACTCTTGATAAGAAAATTTTTACTCTCTTGTGTGTAATATTATTATTGTTATTATTACATCCATCTGGCTAACTAACTAACTATAAGCACTCTTTCAAAATCTATACGCATTCATTTGAAAAGGAATAGGTAGAGTGGCCCACTCCATGAAAAGTAAAAAAAACTCTTACTATAATAAAAGAAAGAGTAAGACAAATAACGATAGATTTTTTAAAATGAACAAGCTGATAAAAGATAGCTTTTACATGCATCCATTGTCAAATGTACACATCACTCTCACTGACTGAAATGCCAAGGGAGAGATGAAGAAAATCTAATTGAGAATACACAGCAATCAGGATTTGTGACTGGAGGTATTACATTCTTCATTGATATTTTTAATTTAAATTATCTATTCAAAGAGTTTTCCCCCTCTTTTTGTAATGCATAACATTTTGAGCTCGTTTGTAGTCATTTTCCTGGACAATGGCAATACTAGATGAGATGATAAGAAAAAACAAACGAAAGAAGTAGGGGATATGACGACATTGATGATATTGATGCAACATGTGTGCATACAAATTTTCACAAAAGTACCTGGCAGGAATTTATATTCTGTTAGTTAGTTAAAAACTTAGTTCCTAAAGTTAGCACAGCGCAAATTCTTGCCATGGAATGTGGAAATTGCTTTTAAAGCGATTCTGTCTTCTCAATACATCGGAATTTAGCTTAAAAAACAACACCTTTTTTAGGTGATTCCGCCCGTCAGTCAAAATGTACTTTTTTATCCTGTCCTCCAATGCCAACAAAAGTGCACACTTTTCATGATTAAGTTTTCAAAGAAGAGGAGACCTAACAATGAGAGGAGCATGATGATGCATCAAGAAAGCACGCGTGTTGGTTAGTTAGTTAGTTTGTCAAAAGGAAGGAGAGAGTAGTTTTTTTCGCAGTTCAGGTATGTTGCATAATAATTGAGATAATATGCAAACGCGTAATAAAGACTTACTTACTTGCACATTCTAACATGAGCATGCGGCCGTTCTAACCAACTAAATGAGTTGTAAGAGCTAACAAAACGAATGATTATTAAAACATAAATTGGTCTAAAGATATAATAATTTCCCCTTTTGTAGTGTGGTGTTTTGTATAATGTAAGGGAAAAAAATAATCTTGTGGAATATATTTCATTTCTTGCATGCTTCCATCCTCAATTTGAAATTTTGTAATTAACTACAAAAAAGATTATGAGAGTTAAGCGTGATGGATCACAAGGGTCAACTAAGGAATTAGCCTCAACTGGGAAATGCTATAAAAATGGAGTATTTTCATTTTGTACTTGTCTGTTGAATTGCTTTTCACATTTGTACAAGCCAATGTAATGAAGGGGTACATTTATTTTCTCTTGTGCGACAGAAAAATAAACTTTGCTCTACACAGTCAACCATATTAATACAGAGTAAGAGTACATAGTAAAGCAACAATGTTGTGACTTCACTTTTCATCAACCAAGTGGTCTATCATCTAACCTTTGAAGGAAAAAATCATGGGAAGAAGTAATTTGTATGCTACAAACCTATCGAGATTGAAAAATATGGCTCATTTGTTTACATTTCTTTTACTTACTACACGTATAGAGTATGCGGCTTTAGAAAAACAAGTACTTAATAAGGTGAAGAAAAAATATGAGTGCGTTTTAGTAACTAACTAACGTGTCTGTACGTAATAAATTAAAGATATGATAGTTAGTCAGTCAATGAGTATGGTGCACTCGTTATTTTAAACAGATATGGAAAACTTTTTTCATTTCGCAATATTACTGTCTACAAATATAGGCAGTTAAAAGAGAAAAATATTTCTCAAGTTTCCCCATCATCATAATTTGAGCGCTACTTTACTGACTAACTAACCAGAGATGTCCTGCTATTTTTAAGTTGCGAGTCCCATTGTTTGCATAAATAAATGCTAACTCGAAAGGAATTTGTCCAACTTGAGAAAAGGAGGTCATTCTTGTATACACATTACATACTTGCTAACATAAGTATATATTTCTTTACACACAAACATACTATTCACAACTGAGTTTATGCTGTATATAAGCTTGTGCTATATTTTGACGCTTTTGGACAAAAAAGACTACTACTATGTGGGCAAGATTCGTATGATGATGAATACAAAGCACAAAAAGGCAGTAAAAAGATAAAATGCTTACCTTGTCGAAAACTTTCGGCAATTCCATACAAACCCAAAAGTTCTTTCATCGTGTTTTCAGCAAAGTCGTTCAAAGCTGGTGAATTGCTCCCTTGCTGTAAACTGCCACTACTACTAGTGCTGTGGTGAGTAGCCACATCATTTTGATCATCTGGACCATCAGATTGATTAGAAGCTCCAAATCGTGTTCCCCCTAGTCTCAAATCCATAGCCAGAGAGCCAGGGATGAAAGATGGGGATGACGAGTTGTTCCTAGCAGTTTGGCCCTCCTCACCAGAAACTTGTTGAGTAAGGTAATGGGCTGAGGACGACGGGTCACTGACATTGTTATTCGCATTGAGAAGCAAACTGTGTAGTGGGAAGTGTGATGCGAGGTCTTTGGGTTTTGTCCACAGTTTGGCATCATCTGTGTGGGCAAGTTTATGCGTTTCAGGTTTCAGTACTGTTATAATTGGTTGAATTGATTAAAAGTAAGTGTCGGGACAAGTTTCTCTGGTGACTACTTGTTTGTCAAAACATTTCTCTGTTACAGACAATCTTAAGCAGAGCAAAATTTAAAGAATGGCGTCAACATTTTTTCTTAGTAGACAAACGATAAATACTGTTATTCTAAACGTTAACGTTTTAGACACAGCAACCATAGCCAAAACTGATGAAAATGCTTGATTTGGAGGGTAGGTTTTTACGTATATTTTTGCTACTTTTAAAAAAATGAATATTTATCTTACCATTTTGAATGTCACTCAAATCCAAAGGAGTCTCCACATTAGACGGAAACATAGCCCCTCTAGCACGCAAAAGTGAGTTGACATGCTCATCCCCTTTTCCGTAATGGGATAAATCCTCCTTATTGTCATCACTGTAGTCACTGGGAGTTGGCTCATTCTCATTTTCCGGATCGTCGAATTCTTCCGCACTATTCTTACTAGCTGCTCTGATTTGCATTTGAGCCGCCTCTTGACGCAAGCTGGCAAGCCTAGCTGCATGATTCCGTAGTGCTATGGCCTCCTCGTCATCAGAACCAGCATACTCAGTGATATTTCTTGGCTTGAAATTTTTTCGTTTATTCTTACGAGAAGACCCCGTGCTTTTACTACTACTCACATTGTTGTTATTATGATTACTGTTGTTATTGTTGTTGTGAGAGCCGCTACCAATGCTCAGATCACAACCTACCTCACTGTAATGAAAAAAATCGCACCTCATTAAAATTACTGCTTTGCTTTACATACAAACAGCATAATAGATACTAGAATCTCACCTGGCGCTACAGCTTGTATTGTCATCCTCACTCAAATTCAAATTCGATTCTGGCTCATCAACTGAGCAACCTGTTTCCCATAAAACATAAACCCCATTGTTAGTCAGTGACCAAAACTCATGTGAAACTAAAAATGTAATACTAACTAAAGCGTTTCTGGTGTGTTAATCACCCAATAAGATTTACAATGCCGGCTAGTTAGTTAGTTAGCGAGTTCTTTTGAAATCTTTATGACCCACCAAGTTGACAACAGGCTATAGAGTCATAATGCGGTGACAATACATAACTTAAAGTCCATTCGGAGCTCATAAATCCGCACAGAGCTGAACTCTTTGCATCTTACAATGTCGTTAGGATACAAAGCTACATAGCTATAGTAGTGTGTGGTGTATATAATAAACCTGTCTGCTCGTTAACAAAAGATATAGTGTAGATTACTTACATTCTAACTAACTAACTACCAGTGTATGCAAGTAGGGTGAGCAATTAATTCCACTATTTAGCAGCAAGGGGTGCTCATCAAGAAAAGTTGTGGCTACACTGCAATCTCTTTACCATTGTTTGCTCTATTAGTGTTATGATGATCTGCATTCAGAAGCTGTCACCAAAAAATTCAAGTTGACAACATCTGAGTTACTGCTAATGTGATGTCCAATTTGGCTTAACAATACTGTACACTGTAAAACGTGCACTTTAGTTAGTACTATGAATCGTGGGGTGTTACCTTTTGTTCATCAGGCTATGCTAACCTTAACCTGTCCTAATGAATTGATAAATTCCAAATTTTAACTTTTTCTCGTTCTTTAGAGAATACTTTTATCGCGACGGTATGCTATATACGACTGTACTGTAATGAAAAATATAGATCACTTAAGGCAGTCAGGTAAACGCGAGTTTTTGTGTTACAACAGAGAGTTTAGTTAGTAAGTAGTTGTTTGTTACTCTAAATGTTATGACGAGATCAAGATTTATTACAAGAGTAGATAATAATTCATTCACCTGGAGGTTGAATATCTTGACCAGGAGTTCCTGCTGCTCTCATGTAGTACATCCCAGCAATAGTTGACATTCTCGGGGAAACTTCTAATGCACCATGTAACGTGTACACGTTCGCCCTTTATGTAGATTACGTGTAGTAAGTAGTTGCTTACTTATAATAATGAGAAAATTGTGGAGCCCAACCCTTGGCTTTTCTTCCCTGCCAATTGAGTTGTGATCTGAAGAGCTGACGTGAGTCCACCAGGTGCTGAATTATTTACGGCTTCACGGATCACTTGATTCTGCAAAAAAAATGCATACAGTCTTTATTACATTGTCCTTTACTATAATATATACGCGGACGGTCTGACAGTCAGATTTGCATGCAAATGACTGCGATCAGTTTCCCATTGTGAAAACTACATGAATGAATTCCCCATAAGTTCCAACTAACTAGGTGAATGATCCATTCATCTTTGTAGCTAGTTTCAATAATAATGAAGGATCATTTATCAAACAGCTACTAATCATATTAAGGAGCCAAAAGAAATCAATTGATTAACGAATGGAGAAACCATTAGTTCATATAGAATGTTTAATTCAGATCATATGCTTTAAATGCGGGGTGTGGATTCATGCATACATGACAGTTATCTGAGGATGAATAATAAAAGCATTTTTTTAGCTTGGCTTCTATGACAGGAATATTAGTGAAAGAGAATGGTGAGTTGCCAAAATGAATTAACTCAAAAACTTTATAGTTAGTGAGTGAGTGTACTAGACAAGCTGACACCATGCAGTGGAGAATAAAAGTTAAAAAGTGCTTTTAAAAAAGTCACAAACAGTTTCATTGCAGTATGCGTGCACAAGGTAAAGGGGTGAAAAGCTCGTTATGGTAATAAAACTAATGAAAATGAAATAATAAGGAATGCATGCTTGGCATAAGGACCCAGTTAATATTTCTATTCAATGGATAGCCCAGCAATCTAGCAATCCAGAATTACACATTAAAAATAGAATATAGACGAGTTTAGTGGGAACTATGCATAGTTTGTTCGTGTGTGTGTGTGTCTTACTACAAAACAAGGGGATCAGCGCGACGAGGGAGAGAGAACAATAGGAAAATAGTAATAATAGCGAGTTACATAAAAATACATATGTACACATATACAGTACCATAACGTATGGTAGTAGGAACCACTAGAAACTGGAAAGTACACCGGTGCCGGCATTATGGTCTTTGTACTTTTTCTCGTGTCTGTTTTCATATAAAATCATAAATCATCAATCACCAGATGGAAAATTATGCAAATATGCATTCAAATTTTAAAAACCATATGAATCAGAGATGAATGGCATATGCATACATGATTTTTCCCTCTCCCATGCATGAATAATATATGCATGTAGTTTGTTAGTATTTCACACAACTTACTAAAAATAATGGTACATTTTTAATAGAAAATAGTATTACCAAAATCTACAACATATGGGGGCCACCAACGCGTATAATATTTAATCTGGTAAAACAGTTGGTTGTCAGTCACAAGTTTTGCAGCTTTTCAGTTCAATTCAAAGATTTGAGGATTTGGCTTATTTGCATGAGAACACATGATGATATTATGCAGTTAGTTACTAACATGAAAGAAAAATACACAGTTTTACAGCGTCAAATATAATGATACCCTACCCTAGTTTATCGGCTTTTTA
>Ga0210040_10004393_pt1 | contig 18461 bp, 10 predicted proteins | sample CryGeyCG12114_NA_FD_185462 | JGI IMG/M metagenome (GOLD analysis project Ga0210040, IMG submission 185462) | Groundwater microbial communities from aquifer - Crystal Geyser CG19_WC_8/21/14_NA (SPAdes) (version 2) | ecosystem: Environmental > Aquatic > Deep subsurface > Groundwater | place: USA...
GATCGTTTTGTAAAATTAATAAATTTGACCTAAATGACTTTTTTATTTGATCTGTATGCATTTGACTTTGGTGGCTTTGACGTAGATGTCATTTGACCTAAAAAATAGGACTTCTTTACCGCACACGTACTAACTAACTTAACGAACTATCCAATCTTGTAACAGGTGCATTTTTGTCCAACATTTGAAAAATCAAAATTGAATTGTATTTGAACGGAACTATTTCTTTTTTTTTGTAACGTGTCGGCTAAGTTTGTTTATTTTGTACGGTTTTCACGCGGTGCTAAACTAAGGAATGAATTAAGGTAATTAACCTTAGCACGTGGCGCAGGTTGGGCATTTAAAGCTACCACTTTACTTGAGCGTCCGCACTCTTTATCTACTCAACTCAACCAGATTAGATCGTGCTCCCTATTCGTATTCGCTTAGTAATTGGTTCATTGTGCTGTCTACGATTTACTTTATTCTGAATACAGAATTATTTTTTCATTCATTTGTTGTCGTCTAGTATGCTTTATTTATTGTACGTCTAATTCATAGATACCTGTACATTCGAAAACATGATTAAGAAATAAATTGGCACAAGGTAACCGAGAAACTTGCATTTCAACATTAGTTTTAACACTTGCATTGAAACTGCAAAGAAGAAGGACACTACAAGAATCTCGCAAATGCATTTCACTGTGAGGACGGGACTGGAGTGGCGATATGAAACCCAATATGTGAAATTAATGGCACTAATTCCGATGAAAACTAAAATGTTTACAAATATCACTATTTTCAACTTCCGTTGGCCTCGCTTACCAAAAAATATAATATTCGCGTCGTATCATGTACCACAATAAAGGCCGGTCTTTTAGTTATTTGTTAGAAATTTAACACGTTTACTGTCGCGTGATTCTATATAGCCAATCGTCAATTTAAATTCTATATTCTCCTCAGTTTAGTCTTTATAGTTAGCATGGTAGTCAACTGAAAAGTCTAGAATTTTCCTTCCCTGCGAAAATCGATGGGATAAAAACCCCTGCGTAGCCTCGTTGGATAATGCATGAATCCCTATGCTTACTTGCCCCTGCGGAACTGGATATCTTTTCATTCTTCTTTCTCGTAATGAGGATGATTCTGAGAATTCTATAATTGTTGCTGCTGAATAACATACAATACCCAATACCCTGGCTTTTGGTGCACAATAATTCTCGGAACAATCAATTCAGGGCAGGGCATTATGCATGATTTGAATTGTACTACATGTTATGCACAGTCAATGCAAAGGAGTCAATGCAGAGCTCAAGTTGGCGTTCAACATGAGATTGAATGTGGAAAACAGTTGTATTTGCGCAGCTAATATGGATGAATAGTAGGAACTACAGATTAGAATGAAAGCTAGCATGAGAAACACATGGTCTCAAAGGTATAGTGAAAAAATGCACAAGGGAATGGCAGTTTTGTTGTTGAATGGATAATTTGGTGACACCAGTGATTTAGTTTAGCTTGTAAGTTGGTTACAAAACTTTTTCCAGCCATTTTTTTTCTCCATGCAGCCATTTAGTTAGTTAGTTGGGTTGGTTTGAAGCGAACGTGCTTTATCGCATGTTATTTGCTACCTCATACACTCATACACTGGCCAACAATAAATCCTTCTCTTGTCAACCAGCTTCTAGCATACCTTATGTTTAAGACAAGGACTCGTTTACCATCACCATGCATGCCAACAAGATAGATGTAGGAACAGAGGGAAACACTTTTCCCATATCTAATTACCCCTCTATTAATTGTCAACAAAATGCTTAATGAACAACACATTTGGTGCCAAATGGTTTTCCAATTTCATGCGTTTTTACACGTTTCACTTGTTTTGTTGCCTTGTCTAACTATATATACGTTGGAATCGATATGACGGCTCACTATTTTTGGCACCAACTAAATTACTTTATTGTGTTATATCTGATCTACTAATATTATGGGGCGTTGAACTATTTTTTTTACTTGGGCTCTATATTTCGTGTACCAACACGGACCAGGATTTGATCAGCATGCGGGATTTTTAGTCATGGGACAATAAAAATCTCCAATTCCACTCCACATCCGTATCTTACTTCCTTGCCAGAAAATATGATCCAAAATGGATTAGACTTGTGTACGCTATGAAATGCGTATTTAGTTTGCTTAGTTTGCTAGCTTGTTAAGTTTAGCTAAGGGATGGAAATGTGATGCCAATAGTTAGCAGTTGGTTAGTTAGTTAGTATGCTATGGAAAATTCAAGGTTTACATGATTATATTGCATTAATATAAGATATATGTATAGTCAGCGTGTCAATGACCACATATGTTGACTTCATTTGAAAGATAATACAGCTGTTGACTTCATGCAGTATTCTCACTAGCTGGGCCATGCACTCCTCTTTTTAGAGTAATCCGCAAAAAAACCGAAGGCCTTTTAAAGTTAAGCAGTAGTATGCACATATTTTGGTAACTCAGTGATAATATATGGAAACTTTTGAAATCTTCATTCTTTTCCTAACATTAGGACATATCAGGGCTTTGCAGAAAATTTCCATAATTCTGGGCACAGCTAAAATGTGCATGCAGGTTAAGCCAAAAAAAAACTGAGCTCCAAGACATGAATGAACAGAGATGAAATTATGGGATTGTAAAGCCTTTTCACCATGAAGGATGTTGACAGGGCTAATTTATCGGATACATGCACTGCTCTCTGCTATAGTTAATGCTAATGGGTTGATGATACGTTCAGGCCCGAGTGAGAGAGCATATATATATAGATTGCCAACTAGCAAACTGTTGTCGACAAATTTACCCATCTAGTGCTATTTTATTCACATCTTCACAGTTAGTTAAGCAAACACACTAGTATGTGTGTTAGCACGATTAGAATAAGGGTACAACAAATATCTGTTCCACATACTCCACGAATGAATGGAATGCATTTTTTCTACAGCTAACTTAGCTAACTCACTTTAGTGCTTGTTACTTGTTAGTGGCACGTCTAGTTCACTCTAACCGAATAATTCAAGGGATTTCAAATCTCACCACTGTTAATGCCTATAGGCTAGAGTATAATACGAATTCATCTGAATAAATCTGCTAAACGAAGGAATTAAATTTCGGCAAATATATTGCACAAACACATAACATTGTGTTTGTCATCATAATTTTGAAGAATTTGTTTTTATAAATATTTATACGTACAAGGATTCCTTTGGCATACACAATATTGCTATTGTGTCATTCGCATTTGCTTCGTGTACATGTCTGAGGACTAACTATAACTGGCCAACTAAACATGCATAATTTTGTGCCAACTAGCACGGAATTCTTGCGTTTGTCAAGTTGAAAGGGACACTGTTAGTTCTGTCTTTGTGATTTACGGGCATGCTCCATATAACATACGATAAATCCATATGGGACTAGTGCTCTCAACGAGGCAATTAGCACCACAAAACTACTACATGCTCCAATCACGGCCTCTCACATAAAAAGGCAGTTCCAAGTTCCAGCTCAACAGCTTCTAATTGTCTTAAACATTCCGGAAAAAAGAACAAAAAACCAACTATTTATGTAATGCAATTGTGCGTTCTCTGCTGTGTGTGCCTGTGAGTGTACTATGGGACGGGAATTGAATTGAAGCAAGTTAAAAAAGGCATGTGAATGAGCTTGGGCACCACTTGGGCACGACCTTACACCTGACTACACAACTGATATGTAATGAAACGAAATGAAAGTGAGTAGAAGTTGGTTGCACAACTTGCCTCGTTTTTTTCCTGAATAGTGCCATTCCAAAAATAATCAGCGCTCTATTAGTTAGTTAGAACGGATTATGGGAGGAACAACAATTAAGGATGTCAACAGCTCATTTAGATTTGTCAGACTGAGCCCATGTTGCACATCAACAAATCATTAACGGCCCAATTATGTGCTCATAACTCTTTGCCAGCATTACCACTGCCATCTGAATGTTTATGCCATGCATTACATCGCTGTATATAATGTTGGTCTTTGGTCAATTGATGTCTTTAGTCAGGATCCCTGCCTGTATGTTTGGTTTTCGCCATTTGCATCATAAACATAAAGGAACTATACATGCTAGTTTCTGTGCAAAAAATAAATTCAAGTCAAACTATCTTGAAATCGGTAGTTAGTAGTTTTATTAGCACATTTTGCACAGTTTTGTTCAATTTTTTTTGATAAAAACAGTTTTTATACTTACATATTTAAGGTTACATGTTACATAGTAAAAACGAACTTGACATTTTTTGGATGATAATAAATAGCCCCATCTACTGTGAATATTTGTTTCTCCATACTACTTATAGGTAGCTAGCTGAGAAAATGATTGTAAGATCTACAAAAAATTCTATAAAAACGATAATATTAAAAAAAGGATAGCCTTTGAGAGTATACTAGCTAGCTAATGAGACCAAGCACTGATAAAATCACAAAGACTAGTCTGGCCATCTAAAATTTGACACAAAATGTCCCTGCCATTTTTAACTCTGGACATGAAAGATTGCCACATTGGTTTCGTAACATCCTTTGCAGTGTTTAGATCGAATACAAAAGGATGCTGTAGGACCAGCGGGACTTCCTCATCCATTTTCAATCCCTTTAAAATGGCTGATTTCCTCAAGCCCCGAAAAGGAGGCGGCAGGAGAACATTCTCATTAGAATCATTAAAAAAATCCTCTCGTCGAACCATCTGATTGTAATACATGCAGAAAACACTGGTAGAAAACAAACCCAACTCTTCAGCTACGCAAATTTCATGGAAAAATGCATGTACAAGGGACACTATAGTGGCCACGCTGGCGGGAATTTGTAGTGGCTCTTTCAAATCGTTTCTGTAATCGTTGAGGCTGAAACTAAAGTCCCAGAGTCCTTCTTTTACGATCTGATTCTTCAGCCCAATATTATTTGAAGACTGCACTCGTCTAATAAATTTCTTGTGCGCTGCGTCCATACTAGGGAAAATTTGCAGAGGACAAGCTCCAAAATAAAAGACTATCAAATTCCGGAGCACATCTTCAGGGAATTCCCCATTGTTCCAGAATAAGATCAGATTGAGGGCATGATGAGGAACACAATTAAAGTATCTCACAGGGAATAAGCAACTCCAGTATTTGTAGGTGAGCACATCGTATTGGTCCCGTCCCTTGACTTGTATTTCGCATTTGAGACCACTTTTTGTTTCCACAAAGTAGGAACCCACTTTAACGAAACCATTGTTCGTAAGCACGGCTTCAACTACATTTTGAGTTTTCACAACCAACGCTTCATCTGGTGGTTGTTCGTTCCAAATGTTAGTTTGGTCGTCGAATAAGAGCAAATTGATTTCCACGTAGATTGGTCGGAATTTGCTCCCTAAAGATAGTCCTTTACCTCCACGTAGGAGCTTGATTCGACTCGAGGATACAGTCCCTACAAGAATGTTCACGATCCGGCTAAAGAATTCATCTTGAATGTTGGCATCTTCACGAGTGGCTGCAAAATTTCGGATAAAACAGTGAGCCACGTAGTTGGTGAAGAATTTATTGGTACTGTTCTCCTTCATGGCTGGAGGCAATTTCGTTTTACAATGGTTGATCACACTTTTGTGCAAATACCATTTGTCAGCATCGAGAGAATTGGACACTGCCGTCAGATTTTCGCTGCTGGTTTCCAGACTGAAAAGGTCAAAATCTAGAATCTTTTTCAGACGGGGTTCCCTGGAACGGTTGATTCTGTCTTTGTATGTGTCTTTAATGTGCACAGTATATTGTCGGTTGTCGATTGTTTGCACTGTTCCGTTAAATGATTGGGCTGTGGATCTATGGAATTAAAACAAAACAAAGCGAACTTTAATATCAGCATTGATTATTGTGGGTGTCCCTTTTGGTGAATGATGAATTAGTTCATACTGACCCGCAATCCAATTCCAACACACAAACTTGATCAGGAAGATCTACGAATTCAGTCACTATCGCATGATGGGCGAAATACCAGATCAAACTGATTCTGGGGACGTTCAAATATGGAATTTTGAAAACCAAGCTTCGATCATTCCGTTTATATGGCCATTCCCAAACTGTACCAACTACCTTAGCTTGATGAGAAGGGTCCAATAAATGGACCATCCATTTTACGTAAGTTCGAAATCTCGTTCCACAAACTTCGCACACGAGTTTCATGATGCCTCCAATTTTTTCATTAAACGACGGTCAATTGTAGCCTTGTAACCAATTTTCACAGTTTTTGCTCCAAAACTATGAAGTGACAGGTTTCAGAGTTAACCAGTTCCTATTAACCGGGCTGAAACTAAAATTAAAAATTATTGTACGTACGTGCTACATACTTCGGAATTTAAATTGAAATAAATTGCCTAGAATCTGTTTATTCGATCGATTAAATCAATTTTCTACCTCTCTGCCCCACCACCCACTCAGTAAACAATTGTCTAGTCTCAAGGCTGGACAGAAGATTAGTAAAATTTACGTAGATACCAACGTACGGTTGTCAAAAACTAAACGATCTTTTAGTTTTCATTAACGCTTTTAGGACGCAGTTTAGTTCTTGTACAACAGACAAGAAGAAGAAGAATATGATAATTTCCTACATGTGCGGTAGTAATCTCGCGGCAATGTTTCGAGCTCCAATGAGTTTTTATCACATATGTAGGCTAAATCTATGATTGGCATGGGACTCACACAACTGCTAAGGAAGAAAGCATCCTGTGGACTCAAGTGGACCTGGCTTCACACATCCGATTGTCAAAATTTCTTGGATCGATCTTACTAACTATAGGGGATCAGCCAAGTTCATTCAAGGTTATTGTTTGCATTTCCACTTTATGGTTAGCTAATAAATCATAAATGAATGCAAAGTCGTCATATTGCACTTGCATGTTCGATAGTTTAGTCAGTATTTATTTCAAAATCCATAGTCATAATGAACAATAGTCAGTAAACAGTACAGTCACCTTTCCCAGAAAAAGTTCAGGGTGCGGGTGCGTGCGGGCATTAATATATTGAAATATTTATGATGGTTGACGAGACGAGAACATACATTAGCCATATAGGGGTGAAGGAAGACATTAAAAACCCCAGCTCGATTTCGGTGCATATACACTATACGGTGGTGCATTTCGTAACTGCAACATTCAAGATCCTTATACCTAGAATTAAATGCATCCATTCAAACTTTGAGTACACGAACGTTTAATACGAATAATTACATTAAATAAATAGCCCAAGACTATCTGGCAGACACGGACGAATTTCGGCGACAACATTGGGAAGGGGGAACATTCCAATCGTACTCATACGCTGGTCGCTTTTGAATTACTTTTCGGCATAAAGGTTTCCCCTTTCTGAGATTTTGAAATCTTTCTTTCATGTCCGCTTCGGAAATCTTATGTTGGATTAAATGATCATTGCTACATCCTCTGGATTCCCATTCAGTATCGAATCTTGTATCATGTCTGGAATAAGATTACAGTTAGACTGCAATTCGAATGAATTACTTACAAAACATGTCAAAAGTGTGAAATGTAACAATAACAAACCTATAAAGAGGAGATATAGACGCCAGCCAAGTGCCAAATGTGACATCTTCATTGCTATAACCTACTAGATACTGTTGATTGGAGACTAAATAATCAACACATCGTTTACTGATCACGTAGCCCCCTCCAAGGGCATATGGTAAATAATTATCACAGAGCAAGTAAGCATGTTCCTCCTTCCATTTCCCTCTCTTCTTCACTTTGGCTCGTCCATCAAAATAACCCCAATATAGGCATCGATCCTGATCTTCACTAGTTCGGCTCCCTGAGTGGTGACCAAATAGCTTCAGTTCTTGAATTAGCAAGTCCAGCCTTGCAAAAGAGTCGTCATCCGTTTTGAGAACAAACTTGGACGACATGTTTTTATCCACGTAGTTGAGACCCATTTGTATCTAGAAACAAAAATAGAATAAATACAAAAATAGAATAAATACAAAAATAGGAGGGATTACAGTATTTGGGGAAATTGTCAAATCGCCACCACCACCGCATTGAATAATTGTTGCCACAACAATTCATTGATATAATGTTTTAACTCGTAAAAATCGAACATTTATCGGAGATATCCAAATAACATTGGGCAACTTTTTTTAAATTCTGCAAAATACAGGAGTTTCGTTTTTATCTTATATATTACCTTCAGGGTAAGATTGCTATATGAATCTTTGAGGGAAGGAAGTAACAATAAATCCTGATGGCTCCGGTTTTCTTTCTCCAAGCTACTTTGCATTTGGGAATCGAGTCCTAGAGTGCCCACAAGAAAAACATGGCGTACAGCAGGGGAAGAACTCAACTGTAGCCAAGTGTTTCGAATCGTGTCCCTCAAGTGTCCATTTGTGGGGGAGCTGGGGATGAGAACAGCTAAGAGAATCATTGCAGCCGATGTACCCCCTATGGATGAGGAGCGCATCAAATCCCAGGACGAAGAGTCGTCCGCTTTTTCTGCTTGTAGTTGGTTGAAAATCGTCAGCCAAGAGCCCATGCTAAAGCCACCAATGAAACACAGGAAGGAACTTAAAGGCAGACGCCCTCGGACTAAGAAAATCTCCGTGAAAAACGACATCTTGGATTGTTTGTGAACACGGAGAACGGAACTTTCCCTTCGGGAATAGTTCAGGAGCCACTTCTGCCTATCTATTTCTGGGATTCGAAATACAAAAATTAATTTCCATATATCGATCAGCCGGTTTCAATAATGAACACGCAAAATTTTGCCATAGTTAGTTGTCTCGGAATAGGAAGGGGGCACAACTTTAACCAACGTTATTACGGGACAAAATCTTTGACTTTGACAACCACCAAGAAGCAACTAATGCGTTCCCGGTATTTACATTTAAACTGATCACACTACAGTACACGCACACACTCCGACGCCGCTGGGTGAAAGTACAGTGGTTTTGTGTCCTAAGAAAGTATAAATAAAATGAATAAATAAATAAAGTATAGTTACCGTGCCATTGTGTCTTTTAGTTCTTAGATTTTCATCGATCCATTTTCGTATAAGTTTGTGCATGTGAGTCTATTTATCTTCTGCAGGTTGTGTCAATTCGGATCGCTGACCAGCTCACAAAATCATGTAATTCTGGGGGGATAAAAATATGCAATTTGAAAACTTTAGAGGGTACAATATGGAAATGGGGATTAATGATGGAGGGCTGCAACTTTAGGATGAAGATTTGGTCCGAAGAATCCCAAATCGCTCTGTGCACTGGTCCTTGTGGCCTTAATTACTGGACAGCTCTGCGTCCTCAACATTTTGCCAAACTATGCAGAGAGATTCATTTACGTCCACTCAGTCTATGAGTTTTGCTTTGGGGGATGGACCGGCAAATGCGTTGGCATTGTCCAAAGACAATGCTCAAGTGGTTGTGGCTGGAAGAAACGGTATTCAATAAAAGATGACTTATCACACATATCTGAATCTTAACTACGACGAAAATTGTTTTTTTTTCCTCCCAGTGTTCAAAATCTTGTCGATAGAAGATGATGCTTTCGTTGAGAAACTAAATCTCCGTGTGGGGAAAAACTTGAATCTAAATTATTCGTGCAATGATGTTGTCTGGAGTCATCTGGAGGAGAATTACATTGCCACAGGAGCGACAAATGGAGCTGTTGTTATATGGAATTTGTCCAAAAATACTAGAGCCAAGCAAGAACATGTTTTTGCCGATCATCAACGAACTGTCCATAAGGTTAGAAAGTACGAAGCTCCTTTATTCATGACAATGCCAACTCCTTGCTAAAAATGTAAGCATTTGATTTTCATTATTTTAGGTACTATTCCACCCCACTGATCCTAATATGCTTCTGTCAGGCAGTCAAGATGGGACTGTCAAATCTTTTGATATTCGTTGCAAAGAGGCTCGTTTGACTTTTCAAAGGTGAGCCAAACCTATAATTTCTGCAGTTTATTGTTCTCCAAGCCTCTCGTAAAATATTTCCCCATGTAACACATTGTGGTCTAATAATGACTTTTAAATTTTTTTAGTAATTCGGAAAGCGTTCGTGATATACAGTTCCTTCCCAAATCCACCTTCTCGTTTACATTGGTCACTGAAAATGGGTCAGTTCAACTTTGGGATGTTCGTAGGGCAGATCGTCCATTTCTTGTGTTCACAGCTCATTCCGGTCCTGTGTTCAGTGCGTAGAATATCCGTGCGCATAATTGTTCCGATTTTTATGTGATTTGTTGTCTTACTAAAAATTTTTGTTCCCAGGCTGTGATTGGCACCCAGAATCTCCCAATGTATTGGCTACTGGGGGTAGAGATCGAGCAATAAAAGTTTGGACCGTCACAAAGTAATAAGTGCATATAATGAGAGCACCAGTATAAAGATTTACCAAAGAAATTCGAAAAAATCTTTTTTGTTACAGTATAGCAACATTGGAACATACTATTCAGACAGTAGCGTCTGTGGGACGTGTAAAATGGCGTCCATGTAGGAAAAATCATATTGGAAGCACATCCCTGGTAGTTGATGCCTCCGTCTGTGTTTGGGACGTTCGTCGACCATTTGTCCCATTTGCCGCTTTTGAGAAACACAAGTTTGTAAACTTTTCATATTATTTTGAATATTTGAAGTATATCTATGTATATGTTGGTGTTCAGTTTCAAAAGATTTGAATAATTCATTATGGAAAAAAGGGATGTTGTGACGGGCGTGGCTTGGAAATCTAGTCCTCATGTTCTTCTTTCCACCTCAAAGGTGAATTTTTATTGTGAATTATTACAATACAAGTCTATGGACGGGAACTAACTATTACATATTTTTTTTTGTCTTCAGGATTGTACCGTTTGGCAACACGTGTTTCGAGATGCTTCTCGTCCAGCAACAAAAGCCATCCCTCAGGCACTCGCTTTAAATGCAAGGCGAGGGGAGATCGCCCAAGCTGTAACCACGTATCAGGCTGATAGCACAGCAAGATTTCCCAGTCCTGTGTTGAAGTAAGATCCTTTGCATTTTCTTACTGTGTGACTATCTTATGCTGTGAATTCAATGAAACCAACAATCTATCTTTTCAGACGGAACAATTTCATGGACGATAATCAATTTCACTTGGCTCAAAGCCATTTTTTTACTTTTGAATCGTTTAAACTTTTACGTCAAGGGATCCATATACCATGTGCCAAAGAGTAAGTGCATACTTTTCAGTCTCGTGAGAAACTAAATGAACAAAAATTACCAAAAATGTTGTCGCCTCTTGTAGGTATATTGTTAATGGGAAGAGTGCTTTGGAAATGTGCGAAAGAAATGGACAAATTGCAATGTCATATAATCTGGAGCCGGTGATTGTGTTTAAAACATTTGCTATTTCTATATTTATGACTTATCAAGTACAAAATTAGTTGCCAACAGAATATTTGGGTTTTGGATACAGGCTGCATTAGTGTGGAATATTGCGAAACATCATTGCGAGATGATGGTTGCACATTCAGGAAAAAATTCAATGAAGGATTTGAAACTGGGAAGCAAAAATTTGCTGGGTCCCGTGGAGAAATGTAGCTTACTGGGTCCCAACATTCCCATCAAGGAGGAGAAAAATGATGACCACAAAAATTCTTCGGATATCGAAGACGGAAATAATAATTATCAAAACAACTCCAGTTCTGAGACAGAAAAACAAGATCTTCTGGGGGACATTGCGTCCGGACTTTCTGGACTTCACATGACTCCTAATCTTTTCATGGCTTCTGGTCCGACTTATGATTTTCAAGTTCAACAGGTATGCATTATCATGTGTTGAATTTTATTTTTATTTTTATGCTCGTCATTATTACTATAGCTAACTAACTAAAAATAATGAATAATTCTGGAGGATTGGCCAGTACTGCCCGAAGAAGCATTCCAGCACCGTCATGAAATCAAGGAAGGGTCATCCCCCCCTTTACATTTGGAAGACTGCTCGTCCCGCGACGCTGAAGAGCCATTGGCCACCGTGGCCATTGAAAATCGAACTAGTCTGCTACGCATCTCCCGCTTGGAACAATCACTGACCCCCATTGACTACACTCTGCCCCTGCTGAAAGCTCTCCATTTCCATGCAAACAATGGGGATGTGCAAACTGCGATATGTGTGTGGCTCGCCCTGTCCCCCCTGGTGAAATTGACTGTGAACTCGAAAGTGATGGAGCTGTGGTGTTACGGCTATGTGGACTTGCTGCAGCGGAATCGATTGTTCACGGAAGCGGCCACTATTATCAAGCATTGCTCAGTCATTGGCCATTTGAGTCAAGAGAGCACTTCCTTCTTGGTCTGTTGTGGCAAGTGTGGGAAACCACTAAATCAGAAATCTGGAAACTACTGTGACAAGTGAGTCGTTTTTCCAACTTTTTTGGGGGTTGGATTGATGATGAATTTATATTCAGATTTGAATATTATTGGGAATTTTTATAAATTTTATAATGTGACCTGTATGCTGAAAAGAATATGTTCTCATGTTATGTATGTTGTCACCATAGAAGTAGATTACTATATAACACTAGAATGACTAGAAGACTTGCTTCCTTCATTTCTTGTAGCCACATTTTTTTCAATGTGTGTCTATGATCCTCATATGTTCAAGTCCAATCAAATATACATAGTTAGATCTGCGATCTTCCTTCGTATTCGCATCCGCCAAAAACTCGGCAGAGATGGCGTGCCACTCATGCAAAAATTTTACGGAATTTTCTGATACCATAGAAGTAGACTTACTCACCACACAACACATACTGGCTACGGCTACACAGATTCTACATGTATTAGATCAGAGGAGCGGGGCTTTGGTTGTCACTGAAATAAACCGACTTTCAATTCAATTCAATGTAATTTTACACTGTAACTATTTTGTACCCGCAGATGCAGAAAGGCTGTAGCCCGATGTGCTATTTGTCATGGGACTGTGAGTGGACTAATGAGCTGGTGCCAGGGCTGTGGCCATGGAGGTCATGTTGGACATCTTTCTACTTGGTTTATGAATCACCAAGAATGTCCAGTGGGTTGTGGTCATCTTTGTCATTCCTGAAGAAATTGCCTGTTGGGCCAAACTTTTGATTGCCTCATGGACGTATGCCTTGCTTTATGGTCACCATAAGTGTTAGTTTGTTTCACAAATCATAATATTTATCTCGAGATTTTGTTAGTTCCTTGTATTTTTTGTCGAACATACTTTAGTTTCTGTGTGAACATCAACTTATATGAGAATTTATATGTGTTTTCTAATGATGCGTTTCGGTAACTACATAGTTAATTTACAAAAGTGACTTCCTGATTGAATTTTTTTTTTGCAGCCAGAGTTTGTAGGAGCCCCGAGATTGTTCCTGCTCAATATGTTTTATCAATATATTGAGCGAGTTAGTAAGTTAGTTAGTAGGGAATGATATCATGAGCTTTCTAACATTAAGTATTGCATGCATATAAGTTAAATGAGTTTTAGTTGGTCGGAAAATAATGATCCATTTGACATGTGCCCTTCCTTGTTTAGAGGGAAGAAGTGTATGCGAATAAACTGTAAACTAAATATTTCAGTATATTTTGCAAAAATTAAGTGATCAAAAGATATTTTGTATTGTTAAACACATGAAAATAAAATTATTGGTCACATTGATTTAATATTATAATCACACACAAGACTAGCATTTAAATTCATAGAGTTAGTTAGTATAGGAGTTCAACTCCATAAATCTGAGGTACACTTATTCAATTAGTTTTCAAGTTCCATGCCCAAAATAACTTTCATTTTACAGCAAGGCCATGAAAATGTACTGTGTTTCAGTTCAGCTGATAGAAAGCTTCTGACATAGACCATTATAGTTATTTACAACTTATCGGGAATCATTTTCTACGCTACTTGTGGAATGAGAGAATAACTTTAGTTACAGTGTCACATTATGTAAACGAAAAATGCTAAAAAAGTTACTAACTAATGTACAATAGTTAACAGAAAATTTAAAAACGGTATCTAACTCTAGTACAGTGATTATAAACATGCTCAAATACAGAGCACATTTGTACGTACAAATATGTATGATAATGGAAAGTGAACATTACAGATGGACACGTTCCGTTGAACCCCAAATAACGACTACACTTATCCCAGACATGAGTACCTTTATTTGTTTGTTTGTGAGTACATCTTCAGTTGAGCTCCGGTTACAATTCATTGTCTGATGTACAACACTCATATGAGGAATAGTTGATAACGGAGATGTAGTTAGTTATAGATAGAATCTAAACTTGCGTTCCAGGAACCAAGTAGCGTTCAGGAGTCTGTCTCCATACTGGAAAAGTGTCTTCAGTCTCTTGAGTCTGAGGGGGTGTTCTGAAGTCGTGGAAACGGCATGAAGCTCGACTCTAAAACAAAGAAAAAAACACTTTGAACAAAAGGAAAAAATAATAGTGGTTAATTTTGAATCAGTGGCAGTTACCGTTACCGTGTACTCATATCCAGGGAATGTCTCCGTGTTAGCGGACGAAATATCTTTAGTGCAACACACACGGCATTGTCTCAACCGGTTTCGGAACTCTGCCTGGAATTTGTCCTGAAATCAAAGTGACCGAGTGTTTAAAAAGTGGTATGCATGGAAGAATGAGGATAAATACTAACTAGACTAGGCTCATGTAACTTTTACCAAGTCTCGTTGAGAATTTTTGACTGTACAGGGTAACAAATTATTGTACAAGAAAGTAAGAAAGAATGTGTACTACAGGAGAAAAACAATCATTTGCATGAAAGAAAAATGAAATCAACTTTGGCTTTGGCCTCTTGTGCGACTGAATTGCGAGGAAAAAATCAAAAGATTCCAGTCTATTCATTACTGGAAACCCATCTCTCGTTGCCAGCATTCCAGTAATCATTGAATTAGTGGACATAAGTGCTTGTCTCGTACACTCTGTAGTGTACTTATGAATGGAAGTGTAAAAATTGGTGGAACAATAATAGAAAAATACTTGAGACGTTGGGTGAAGCACTTGGGAAAAGCGGTTCAGGCCAGTAAGCAGTAAGCAGCATGCAGAGCAGGCAGAGTGCACAAGCAGACGGGAAAGACACTTTTACGAAACGGGATCAGTATAATCCCAGCCCTTATGAATTCACTCTCAAAACAAACTAACTGGAATAAGAGGGCTCTGATGTAGAACTTCTACGAGTATTCTATACAGATTCTCAGAAAAGCTCATCCACAGGCTTTTAAACTCTTCTTAAGCTTTCATAAGAATGAAAACATCTTACAGTGTGTTCTATACTCGATTAAGCAATTCAAAATGCTCTGCAAGTAAGTACTCGCTCAGGAAAACTTGTGGGATTGCCAATAAGCCAACTAGCAATGCTAACGTCACTACTCCCCTATAATATGAAAAAAAGACTGGAAAAGCGAATTCTCCATATAAATCCACGCATTTTCCAATTCCACTGCGATGCGATTCCATAATCCCTGCATGCAGAAATCATTCTGTCATACTCGAAATACAAAATCTGGATAGCTCGTTTCCACCAGTTTCACGTGAGACCAAAGACCGGTGAAGTGAGCATAATTATGGAAAAAACAAGAGGAACAGGAAATAAAATCAACAAGGCATTAACATTACTTTCTTACATTGTAGATGGCGTAGATGAAGGGATTGCAGCAGGAGTTGCTCATGGCCAACCAGTGGAACGAAAACCACACAATGTGGATATATTTGTACCTGCAAGAAGAAAAAAGTTATAGTTAGTTAGGTAGCACAGAAGTTGGTTTCCCTGTACACTAATTAGCTAAATAAATAACTAACTAGCTAACTGTAGATGCAGTTGAAACTTGTTTACTAGTAGCAAGTAAAATACAGATTTTTTTAATGAATTACAAAGCAGAATTGAATGGAAAGATGAAGCATATGATTCGTGTATGCACTAAATGCCAATTATTCAGTATTACGGAAACTTTAGAATTGACAAAACTAATTTGAAAGTTTGAGAAAATGAAGTTATCCATCCTTCCAACGCACTAATCTCACTAACTAGTTTTGTCCATGCAATAAGTAAGTATACAAATCCGGATCAAATGAAATCGGCAAGTGTGAATCTGATTTTCTAACACACGTTCTAACTAACTAACAAACTAAATATCAAACGAGGGGATGATGCATGAAAAGGATTTGGGTAGACACCATTTCATTCACTTGCCATGAGGCATAAAAAAGTTGCATAGGGAGAAATCACGTTTTCACTTAGTTAAAATGTTAGACAATCTTTTGCACTGAGAAGGGCAACTTTTCACTCCAGTCTAACTAACTCTACATAAGTAGTGGAGTGAGTGAAGGCCTAACTTTAGGAATTATAACAAACTAACAAACAGACAAATGATTTTGATCCTGCAAGCAAATTTAATAACAAATATTAAATGCGGGGAAAAAGTTGGAGGGCAGCATGGAAAATGCATTAAAAATGCTTTTCGTTCCGCCAGTTTATATAGCCTTTAGTTAGTTAGTTAACAATAACAGAGGTGGTGCACTAAAAAGTTTTACATTGTCTGCCTGGCTCCTTCACATTGGGAACTATACTCAATCTATTCATACTTTTCCCGTGTGTCCAACTAACTTACTATAACTAAACAAAAAGAATACTAATTCTTATGCAACGATTTTTCATCCAGTGTTCTCTATTGCCAACTCAATAAATCTGATCAACAGACTCCCTAACTAACTAACTAGCTAACTAACTATAGGATGCAGTCATATTGCCCGTCCACACTGCATGCCAAATTAACTAACCATATGGGAATCTATTTAGAAGTTAGTTAGCTAGTTAGTGCGGAGAAAGTGGAATTTCAATACACTCTGTTGCTGCACAAACTCAAGTCATGTTCCACACTGGTAGGAAAATTTTCCCATACAGCTACATAGTTAGTGCTACGAAGACATAATGCAATAATTATTGCCCAGCATGGGTCAAGCTAACCATCTAATTGACTAACTAAAGGCCATAATTACTTCCCCAACTCCAATGCTCACTCTCAATTGAGTTTACAATCCTATGTATTTATGTGTGGTAGACGCACAGACAGACAAATGAATTAATTGAGTTCTTCACTGCATGCAGCTCGGATATAATGTTACATACGGGGAGTGAATATTATATTACCCAACAATAACTATTCGATTACAGACGTAGGATGCAAAGGGCATCTAGGCTAGTCCTCGCATACTTTACTACCCAATAGCCCATATAATTTGGAGACAAGTCTAGCTTTCACTCACTCACCCACTCAGTTAGTTTGCATAGTATTTAATTTAAGTTATTTGGGATGATTTGACAAGAAAGGAACCGTTTGCAAATTTTTTCTTACAAAAAGGGGGGAAATTCTACATTGTGGCTCCAAGAGATAGTTAGTTAGTTAGGTAGTTGGAATTTTTTAATAGGGATTTGGTACACAGAAGATATGTTTCCACTCACATAGCGTAGATAGCACAGCTTTCTATAATTTGAGCCAATTTTCTAGAGTGGTGCAAAGCATGGATGGAGTATGATTAGACTCCTGCTATTTCCAATTGCCTGGGCAATTCATTTTGGACACTGGGCTGGTATGATTAGATGAAAATTAGAGCTGCGTCTCTAGTTACAGTTAGTAGTAGTGACTATGCGACATGAGTGGGAAATACATAAAAGTAAACTTTTAACTTTTCCAGTTTTATTCAGCATGTTTCAATTATTATGGGTACGTGACTGACTACACACATGTTATTTATCGTAATGAGAATTTAATTACCAAGTTTTATGATTATGTTGTTCGAATGGGCGCATTAAATGTGATTTATGAGTTGTGATGAAAGGGGAATTCCATTCAACGCAGTTGTTGTCGCTTGGGAAAAATGAGTTTGCAAAGTAAGTTAGTTAGGCGCCCTAACTCCATTTGTGTATCAATATGTGTCTCAAATTAGCGTGCAAAGTATGTTACAACCGCTCATTATGGTGGCAATTGGCAATTACATTTGGATGGCCACCAACAGATAGCTAGCTATACACTCACTAACGTGTGGAGAAAGTTGCTTACTTATTTATTCACGATACGAGCATCCAATTTGGTGAACACAACACAAGGGTGAGAATAGCCACTTTTAACTTCCACATGTGTAAAATAATACTGGAAAAAGTTTAAGGAAACTAACTTTCTAGGTTCATTTAAATCCAATTAAAGCATCCAAAGCTTGTCATTTCTTATTTTGGCCACTAAAGGCGTCAATTTCGAAAAAAGTTGAAAAGCGGATTCTTGAATAATTTTTGAACTATTTAGTATAAAATGATTATCTCATCTTTATTATATTATACCAGTGAAAGTGCCCGTTCTACGAACGGATGGAATCTAGACTAAAGACAAATATTTTGGCGTGTTAGTATATAACATGCGAATTTGAGTGTACAGCATTCATGAAAGAAAATAACATATAAATGA
>Ga0210040_10004394_pt1 | contig 18459 bp, 15 predicted proteins | sample CryGeyCG12114_NA_FD_185462 | JGI IMG/M metagenome (GOLD analysis project Ga0210040, IMG submission 185462) | Groundwater microbial communities from aquifer - Crystal Geyser CG19_WC_8/21/14_NA (SPAdes) (version 2) | ecosystem: Environmental > Aquatic > Deep subsurface > Groundwater | place: USA...
TCGGCGACGACACCAGTGGCTTGTACTACACCGGAAACAACGGTGGCAGCATCGCCTTCACCCACTTCCCGTTCATCTGGGCGTCCGGTGGCGAACCGCTGTCCGAGGACGGCACGACCTCCCAGCTGGACAAGAGCCCCTCGGTGGAGGTGTTCGAGGCCTTCAACGCGATGTTCAAGTCCGGGGCCACACCCGACAGCGTGCGCAACGAGACCGGCGCCACCCGCAACGAGGTGTTCGGCAAGGGGAAGGTCGGCTACATGCTCGCCAGCAACTCGGTGCTGGAGACGGTCCCCGACACCAAGTCGCTGAAGGTCGGCGTGCAGGCCATTCCCGGGGTCACCGGCGGCCAGAGCACCTTCGTGGGAGGCGACGTCCTCGGCATCTCCGCTTCCTGCAAGCAGGCAGACGCGGCCTGGGACTTCCTGTCGTGGTCGCTCAGCGAGGAGGCGCAGGTGGGCGTCTACGGCAAGGCCAACCAGCTCACGGTGCGCACCGACCTGGCTGAGAACGAGTACTCGGCCAAGAACCCGCGGGTGAAGGAGCTGAACGTGCTGGTGGCTGAGGGCCGCACGCCGAAGGCCCTGAACTTCGGCCAGACGTTCAACGACCCGAACGGGCCCGGCCTCAGCGCCTTCCGCGACGCGCTCTTCGGCGACGACGCCAAGAAGGCCCTGGAGTCCTCGGCTGCCGCCGTCAACAGCTCGCTCGCCACTCGCTGACACCTCGGGCCGCCCGGCGGTCAAGCCGGTGGGCGGCCCGAACTCATCTGTCCTGTTTGGCAAACTTCCGCGCACGCTCGGACGATGCTGACCGATTCGTGAAGGAGCACACCGTGACCACTCCTCTGCCCGCTGTGCGTTCGGGACCGCGGAGGCGGTCTGTCACCGCCCGGCGCGAGGCCCGGTCCGGCCTGGTGTTCGCGGCACCGGCCGCGCTGATCGTGCTGGTCCTGTTCGTGGTGCCCCTGGTGCTGGCCCTGTGGATGTCGTTGAACGACTGGCCGCTCATCGGCAGTCCCGTCTTCAACGCACCGGACAACTACACCGCCATCGCCCGGAATCAGCTGTTCATCCACTCGATCGGCTTCACCCTCCTCTACACCCTCACCATGACCGTGATCTTCCTGGTCGTGTCGCTCGGCCTGGCCCTGCTGGTACAGAACACCCGTCCCGGCGTCGGGCTGTTCCGCACCGCCTTCCTCCTGCCGGCCGCGGTCGGGCTCTCATCGTCCGCCCTGTTGTTCTACGCCCTCTACAACAACGACTTCGGACCGCTGGACGACATCCTGCGAGCAGTCGGTCTGATCGACGGCAGTGCTGATTTCCTCGGCACCCCACGTAACGCCTTCGCCTCGACCGTCGCCATGGTGACCTGGCGGTTCGCCGGCTTCAACATGATCATCCTGCTGACCGGGCTGCAGGCCATTCCGCTCGAGGTCTACGAAGCGGCGAGGATGGACGGGGCGAGCTGGTGGCAGACCCTCACCACCGTCACCCTGCCGCTGCTCCGGCCCACCCTCCTGCTGATCTTGATCTTGACCATCACCGGTTCCCTGCTGGCCTTCGAACCGTTCTACGTCCTCACCAGCGGAGGTCCGAGCAACAGCACGGTGACGATGGTCATCGCGATGTTCCGGGAGGGTTTCACGCTCTTCGACCTCGGCCGCGCCGCAGCCATCGCGATGGTGCTGCTCGTGGCCCTGGTCATCATCAACGCCAGCCAGCTGTTCCTGCTGCGCGAGAGGGAGTCCAAGTGAGCCGACCGGAGACCGTGCCGCCGTCCCTCGAGCAGGAACCCCACCGCCCGACCTCACCGGCACCGCCACGACCGAGGCCGCGCCGCCGGAGGACCACCGCAGTCAACGCCGGCTGGTACTCCACGTCGACCGTCCTGGCCCTGTTGTTCCTGGCTCCACTGGTCTGGTCGTTCTTCATCTCGGTGTCAGGCCCGCGCGCGACCGGCGGCCGAGGGGGCTTCGGGGCCGACAACTACCGACGGCTCCTGGAGTACGGCGAAGGGCTGGCCACCTACAGCTGGAACAGCGTGCTGGTGTCGGCCCTCACCGTGGCGGGCACTCTCCTGGTCACGGTGCTGGGTGGCTACGCACTGGCGCGGTTCACGTTCCCCGGGAAGAACGTCCTCTTCGTGGGGGCGCTGGCCATCCTGATGATCCCCCACCCGACGATCCTCATCCCGCTCTACACGCTGCTCCGCCTGGTGAACCTGCAGAACTCTCTGATCGGGGTGTCGCTGGTGCTGATCATGTTCCAGCTCCCGTTCGGTCTGTTCATGATGCGGAACGCCTTCGAAGGCCTTCCCCGCGAACTGGAGGAGGCCGCCCTGCTCGACGGCTGTCGTCCGTTCAGCGCCCTGCGGCACGTCCTGCTCCGAGCCGTTTTCCCCGCCACCATCACCGTCGGCATGTTCGCCTTCCTGGCGTCCTGGAACGAGTTCCTCACCCCGCTGATCCTGCTGACCCAGGGTCAGAAGTTCACCCTGCCCGTTGCTCTGGTCAGCCTGCGCAGTGGGGAGTTCGGCACCATCGACCTCGGCGCCCTGCAAGCAGGCATCGCCGTCGCCGCCATCCCCTGCCTGTTGATCTTCGTGCTGCTGCAGCGGCACTACGTGCGCGGCTTCACCGCCGGCGCCGTTCGCTGACCGCCCCATCCCGCCTGCCCAGGAGCCTTCCATGACCACCTCGCCCTCAGCACCAGTGCCTGTCGCTCCCTCCCACAGCCGGTTGTGGCCGGTCCCGCTCACCGACTACCAGCTCGACGGGGGGTTCTGGGGTGGCTACCAGCGGTTGAACCGGGAGGCCGTGATCCCGCACTGCGACGCCTCGCTGGAGCGGGTCGGTTGGATCGGCAACTTCCGCGCCGCTGTGCAGGGGTCGCTGGCCACCGACCGGGTCGGCCGACTCTTCACCGACTCCGAGATCTACAAGACCCTGGAGGGCATGGCCTGGGAGACCGCTCGGCAGTCCTCCGACGAGCTGACCTCGCGGCTGGCCGAGCTGACGGCGCTGATCGCCGCCGCCCAAGCCGACGACGGCTACCTGAACACCTACTTCGGCTACCCAGGAGGGCCGGACCGCTACAGCGACATGGAGCTGGGACACGAGCTCTACTGCGCCGGCCACCTGCTGCAGGCCGCGGTGGCCGTGCTGCGGTGCGGCGGCCCCGCCGAGCTGGTGGAGGTCGCACGCCGTGCGGCTGACCACATCTGTGAGCGGTTCGGGGTCGACGGGGTACCGACGCTCTGCGGACACCCCGAGATCGAGACCGCCCTGGTCGAGTTCTACCGGGCCACGGGCGAGCAGCGCTACCTCGACCAGGCGAAGATCTTCGTCGACCGGCGCGGTCACCAGACCCTCGACGACACCATGCACGGGGGCCGCGACTACTACCAGGACAACGTGCCGGTGCGCGACGCCGAGGTCCTCGTCGGCCACGCCGTCCGAGCCCTCTACCTCGCTGCCGGCGCAGTCGACGTCGCCGTCGAGACCGGCGACGATGAGCTGCTGAACCGGTTGCGGGCGCAGTACGACCGCACCCTCGAGCGGCGGACGTATCTGACCGGGGGGATGGGCTCCCACCACGCAGGCGAGACCTACGGCGAGGACTTCGAGCTCCCGAGCGAGCGCGCCTACGCCGAGACGTGCGCGGCTGTGGCCTCGGTCCAGCTCGCCTGGCGGCTGCTGCTGGCCACCGGCGACGAGCACTACGCCGACGTCATCGAACGCACCCTCTACAACACCGTGATCGCCAGCCCGTCGACGGACGGCCGGTCGTTCTTCTACGTCAACACACTTCAGCGGCGCTCCCCGGGAATCGAACCGGAGGTCGGCGGTCCGAGCCTCAGGCGGACGGACGGACGGCGGGCCTCCTGGTTCACCACCTCCTGCTGCCCGACCAACCTGGCCCGGCTCTTCGCCAGCCTCAGCGGCTACCTCGCCACCACCGACGACAGCGGGGTGCAGCTCCACCAGTACGCCACGGGCACGCTCCACGTCACCTTCGCCGAGAACCGCCGCGCAACGCTCCAGGTCGAGACGGACTATCCGGCCGACGGCACAGTCCGCGTCCGGGTGACCGAGACCGACGACCAGCCGTGGGCGCTGACCCTGAGGGTCCCGGAGTGGGCCACTGCGGCGACGCTGACCGACGGCCAGGACGAGCGAGAAGTACAGCCGGGAACGACCACGATCAGCCGCACCTGGGCCGTGGGCGACGAGGTGGTGCTGGCCATCGACATGAACCCGCGCTACGTCTACCCCGACCCCCGGGTGGACGCCCTCCGCGGGAGTGTCGCCGTGGAGAGAGGGCCCCTGGTCTACTGCGCGGAGTCGGTGGACCAGCCCGACCTCGACCTCGACCTCGTCGCGGTGGACGTCGCCGCCGGCCTGTCAGACCGGACGAGCGGTCAAGCGCCGGCAGGCGGCGCTGTGCTGACCACCGAGGTCGGGGTCGTCGAGGTGCCTCGACAGCCATGGTCCTTCGGGTCCGGGGCGCCCACGGTCGTCGGCCGGCGCAGCCTCTCCCTCATCCCCTACCACTCCTGGGCCAACCGGGAACCCTCCACCATGAGGGTGTGGTTGCCCCGAGCGGACGTGGCGGCCCTGCCGGCGGCTGCGATGGGCAGGACCGACCAGGAGCAGGCGGTGCGGTCGTGACCACCCTCTCGCAGGGCCACAGCGTGGCCGAAGACGGACCGGTCCGCTTCGCCATGGTCGGCGGCGGCTGGCGGGCGGGCTTCTTCCTCCGGGTTGCCGACCAGCTGCCGGCCCGATTCCAGGTCACCGGTCTGCTCGTACGGGACGCGGAGCGGCGGGAACGCCTGCAGCAGCGTTGGGGTGTCCGTGCCGTCGGCACCGTCGACGAGCTCCTCACCGGGACCGACCCGGACTTCGCGGTCGTGTCCGTCACGCGCGCCTCCGCGCCGACCGTGATCGCCGAGGTCACCTCGTACGGGCTGCCCGTGCTCACCGAGACCCCTCCCGGTGCCGACGTCGACGCCCTGGTCGCGCTGCACGCGCTGGAACGAGCCGGCGCACGGATCCAGGTGGCCGAGCAGTACCACCTCCAGCCGCTGCTGAGCGCCCAGCTGCAACTGGCGCGAAGCGGTGCGCTCGGCAGGGTCAGCTTCGCCCATGCCTCGGTCGCCCACGACTACCACGGCATCAGCCTGCTGCGACGAGCCCTCGGCATCGGCTTCGAGGACGCCGTCATCCGGGGGCGGGAGTTTCGCTCGGCCCTGGTCGCCGGACCTGACCGCAACGGCGATCCCGTCGCGGAACGCTCCGTGGAGGCGGTGCAGACGATCGCGGAGATCGACTTCGGGGACCGCCTCGGCGTCTACGACTTCTCCACCGAGCAGTACTTCTCCTGGATCCGCACCCGGGAGCTCCTGATCCGAGGCGACCGAGGCGAAGTGCGGGGACCCGACGTGCGCTACCTGCAGGACGTCCAGACCCCCGTCCAGACCGAGATCACCCGGATGTCGGCCGGCGTGGACGGCAACCACGAGGGGATGTTCCTCCGCGGGCTCCTCCTCGGCGAACGCTGGCTCTACCGCAACCCGTACCTCCCGGCCCGGCTGAACGACGACGAGCTGGCGGTGGCGGCGTGCCTGTCCGGGATGCACAGCTACGCGCGAGGCGGCCCAGGCTTCTACAGCCTTGCTGAGGCGTCCCAGGACCACTACCTGCAGCTGATGGTGCGCAGAGCAGTCTCCAGCGGGGAGACGATCACCACCAGCCCTCAACCCTGGGCTCGCCGCTGACCACCCGCAACAGACGCGCCACAATCCCACGGACGCCAACCAGGCGGGCGGCCTGCTGGGGAACTCAGGAGGCCCCTCACGGCTGCAACTGAGACTAGGCATCCCGGCGCCCCGGGCCCCGGTGCGGGCCGGCCTTGCGTTCCCCTGGTCAGACTGGCGGAGGATACGAGATTCGAACTCGTGAGGGCTTTCACACCCAACCCGCTTTCCAAGACTGCAAGTCGGGGTCCATGCCCGTCTCGAAGCGTTCATGCGCGCTCGTCTCGAGTGCGTCGAGACGCTTGCGACCGGTACCGAACGCGGACAACTGAGACCAAAACTGGCTCTTCACAATGCAGGGTGTAGACGGGGTTTGAAGCCGCCGGTCTCGAGTAGGGATCTGGCGATGTAGTTGGTCAGGTTTCGGAAGCCGAGGGCGGAGCCGCGGAGGTGCTCGAGGCGGCCGTTGATCGCTTCCGTGGGGCCGTTCGAGGTGTGGGGCCGGTCGAAGTAGGCCAGGACGTCACCAGCCCGCCTGGCCAGGGTCCGGCCGAGCGTGATGACCTCGCTGAGGGCGGCGGGGACGCCGCGGCTGGTCGAGGCGATGAGTTGTTGCATGAGCTGCTTGCCGACGGTGCGGTCGGGTTCGCGGTAGGCGGTGATCATGCGCTGGTGGATTCCCCAGGTTGCCTGGACCTGGATGTGCTCGTCGGCGGCGAACAACGCGTTCAGCCGCGCGGTCTGCTTCTCGGTGAGCAGGCCCGCGCCGGTGTGTAAGGTCCGCCGGGCGGAGTACAGCGGGTCACCGGCTCGGCCCCGGTGGCCGTGCACGGCCTGCTGGATCCGGCGTCGGCACCGGTCCAGGGCGTCGCCAGCCAGGCGCACGACGTGGAACGGGTCCATCACCGCGACGGCGTCGGGCAGCTGTTCGGTGGTGGCGGTCTTGAACCCGGTGAACCCGTCCATCGCCACGACCTCGACCTGGTCGCGCCACGTCTGGTCGCGGGCGGCGAGCCAGCTGCTGAACGCTCTCTTGGAGCGGCCCTCGACCATGTCGAGCAGCCTCGCCGGACCGCTGCCGGTTCGGACCGGGGTGAGGTCGATGATCACGGTGACGTACTTGTCGCCGCGGCGGGTGTGGCGCCACACGTGTTCGTCCACCCCGACGACCCGCACGTCGTCGAAGCGGGCCGGGTCCTCGATCAGCATCCGTTGGCCCGCGACGAGGACCGCGTCGTTCGCGGTGTTCCATGCCACCCCGAGCCCGGCGGCGACCCGGGCCATGCTCAAGTGCGCCACCACCAGCCCTTCCAACGCCCAGCGCAGGCCGCGCCTGGACAGCTTCGCCCGCGGCGGCGCAGCCTTCGAGGTGTCTTGGCGCCACACGTGCCCACACTCGGCGCAGCGGTAGCGGCGGACCGTGACCAGCAACGTCGTGGGGCGCCAGCCGAGCGGCTCGTGCGCCAGCCGGCGCACCACGCTGTCTCGCGGGAGGCCCTCGCAACCGCAGCGGCGGCACCACCGGTCGGGCTCGACGACCCGACAGGCCAGCACCGCACGGTCTGGCTCGAGTCGCTGCCCGGTCACCTCCAAGCCGAGGTTGTCGAGGCGGGCGAACGTGGTCAGGTCAGGACGGGCGAAGCCCGCCCTCGGGGTAGCGTCGGGCACGTCGAGGTCTTCCGGATGGGCGGTGTGAGAACTTCCATCCTCGGAAGGCCTCGACGCCTACCCAGTGACCGACGCGCCGACCTCAGCCCCGCCGGCACTACACCCTCATCTGTGAAGAGCCCAAAAAGCCAGGGTGGTGTCCGCAGCGCGTCCGGCTCAACCCCGAGGTCGGAGACACCAAGTCCGACGCCGGACGCCGCGCCGTCGGGATCCCGCCGCAGCTAGTCAAGCTGCTTCACGATCAGAAGAACCAGCAGGAAGCTGACCGCTCCCGCGCCGGCGATCTTTGGGTCGAGGGCGAGTGGGTCTTCACCTCGGCCACGGGTCAGCCGTTGATCCCAAACTCCGACTACCACCGGTGGAAGGCGCTACTGCGCGAAGCCGGCGTTCGAGATGGCCGTCTGCACGACGCCCGGCACACCGCGGCCACCGTCCTGCTGGTAATCGGTGTGCCCGAGCGCACCGTCATGGGACTGATGGGCTGGTCGAGCACAGCCATGGCGGCGCGGTACCAGCACGTGACGGATCCCATCCGCCGGACCGTGGCTGACCAGGTCGAAGGGCTGCTCTGGGCCGCTCCCGAACAGAGGAAAACGGAGGCAACTGAGACCAAAACTGTGCCACTCGGCCTCCGGGGCCCGAGACCGGCTGAGGCCGCCAAGCGTCTCGCCTAGTCAGACTGGCGGAGGATACGAGATTCGAACTCGTGAGGGCGTAAACCCAACCCGCTTTCCAAGCGAGCGCCATAGGCCTCTAGGCGAATCCTCCGCGCGGAACCCTACCGGCTACCCCGGGCCGGGGCGAAACCGGCGAGGCCGTGGGCTCGGCTGGGCCGACGGGCGGCCGATCGCCTACACTCGACTCCGGTCCCCCGCGTGGCGATACCTCACCCAACTCCCCCAGGGCTTGACGGCAGCAAGGGTAAGTGAGCTCTTTCGGGTGCGCGGGGGGCTTCTTCGTCTCCAGGCGGCCTGCCTCAGGCCGGTGGCAGCGCGGGAGGCGGTCCGGTGACCACGCCCTTGCGCAGCACCGCGTTGCCGTAGCTGCGCCCCTCGCCGGTTCGGACCACCAGGGCCGCCTCCGCCGCGAGGTCGTAGAACGCGAACCGCTCGACCTCCTGGACGCGATCGGCCGGGGCTGCAGCAGCGCGGACGAGCTCCTCCTGGACCGGGACCCGGTTCCCGTCCGCCGTGCTCATCAGGCTCACGCTGGGGCCTTCGAAGGTGTCGAGCGGGAACACGGTCCGGACGGCCTCGACCACCGCGGCCGCGCCGAGGCCGGGAAGGTCGACGACGACCTGCCCGAGCTGGTGGGCCGGGAAGTTCGCGTCGGCGACCACCACCGTGTCGCCGTGACCCATCTGGTCCAGGACGAGCAGCAGCTCGCCGTTCAGCAGGGGGTGGATGCCGCTCAGCATGAGGTCCTCTCCGCGCGGCTCGGACGAACCGGCGCACGGCTCATGCTGGCAGCCCGGGGGACCGCCGGCTCAGAGCAGGCCGTACGCGGTCAGGATCCGGTCGAGCTCTGGCCGGCCGCCGTCCCCGGCGAAGAGCTCCGCGTGCAGGCCCAGGGCTTGCGCCGCCTCGACGTTGGCGGCCGTGTCGTCCAGGAACAGCGTCTCCTCGGGGGCCACGCCGAGGGCGTCCAGCACGTGGCGGAAGTACGCCGGGTCGGGCTTGGCCACGCCCATCTCGCAGGAGTAGAAGTGTGCGTCGAACACCTCGTCGTAGGGCAGGTTCGCCTGCATCCAGGCTGCTCGCTGCTCCGACTGGTTGGTGGTCAGCGCCCGGATCAGCCCGCGGCCGGCCAGGGCCCGGACGCCGTCCAGGACCTCCTGGTCCACCTCGAGGTCCCGCCAGGCCTCGAGGATCTCCTCCACCTCGAGCTCGGTGTCGTGCTCCTCGAGCACCTGGGTGAGCGACTGCGGCAGGTCCACCTCGCCGGTCATGGTCGGCCTCTCGGCCCGGGCGATCTCGTCGAGCAGGTGCGTCTGGTCCGGCCCGTCCTCACCGGAGCGTTCGCCGATCTCGTCGCGCCACTCCACCGCCATGTGCTGGAGCACGCCGTCGGCGTCGAACAGCACGGCCCGGAGCGTCGTCGTCATGACGACCATTCTCCCCGGCCCTGCCCAGCAGCCGGCACGGTCAGGACGGGCGCGGTGAGATCCGGCTCAGCAGACCCATGGCGTCGTACGGGGCCCGGACCTTGATGTCGTTGTCGCAGTAGACGAACACGTCCTGCCCCTGCTCCACCCAGCCGCGCACCTTGGCCGCCCAGACGTCCAGCGCCTCCTCGCTGTAACCGCTGGCGTACAGCTCCTCGTGGCCGTGCAGGCGGACGTACATGAAGTCGGTGGTGACCTCCTCGATGATCGGCCACGTGCCGGGGTTGTCGGCCACCACCAGCCCGACGTCGTGCTCACGCAGCAGGTCGTAGAAGGCCGGGTCGCGGAAGGTCTCGTGCCGGACCTCGACGGTGTGCCGCAGCCTCAACGCCGGGTCCGGGGCGGTGGTCAGGGCGTGGTCCTCCGGGACCCGTGCGTCGTGGCCGGCGGCGATCGCCGCGGCGGCCCCTGCGGTCCGCGGCAGCGAGTCGAAGAAGGCAGCCATCCGGGCGGGGTCGAAGCCGAGGTTCGGTGGCAGCTGCCACAGGAACGGTCCCAGGCGGGCGCCCAGGGCGAGCACGCCCGAGGCGTAGAAGTTGGCCAGCGGGACGCCGACGTCGTTCAGCTTCTTCAGGTGGGTGATGAAACGGCCGCCCTTGACCGCGAAGACGAAGTCCGGCGGCACCGCGGCCGCCCAGGTCTCGAAGCTGGAGCGCCGCTGCAGGGAGTAGAAGCTGCCGTTGATCTCCACGCTGTTCAGCCGCTCGGCCACGTAGCCGAGCTCGCGGCGCTGCGGCAGACCCGTCGGGTAGAAGCTGCCGCGCCAGGGCGCGTACGTCCAGCCGGAGATGCCGATGCGGACGTCCATCCCGTCATTGTCGCCGCAGCACCGCCCGTGCTCCGCGACGGTGCTCACGTCGGGCTTAGACGGTGGCCATCCCCGTCTGCACCGCCCAGAGCGCGGCGTACAGCCCGTCGGCGGCCACCAGCTCGTCGTGGCTGCCGGCCTCGGCCACCCGGCCCTCGGCCAGCACCCAGATCCGGTCGGCGTCGCGGACCGTGGAGAGCCGGTGCGCCACGACCAGGGCGGTCCGGTCGGCGGTGACGGCGGCCAGGGAGCGCTGGATGGCCGCCTCGGTCTCGTTGTCGACCGCCGAGGTCGCCTCGTCGAGCACCAGCACGGCGGGGTCGCGCAGGATCGCCCGGGCCAGGGCGATGCGCTGCCGCTGCCCGCCGGACAGCGTCAGCCCCCGCTCGCCGACCACCGTGTCGTAGCCGTCGGCCAGCGCCTCGATGAAGACAGCTGCCTCGGCCAGCCGGGCCGCCTCGCGGATCTCGGTGTCGGTGGCGTCCGGGCGGCCGTAGGCCAGGTTCTCCCGGACGGTGCCGTGGAACAGGAAGACGTCCTGGCTGACGTACCCGATGGCGCCGCGCAGGGAGTCCCAGGACAGCTCGCGCACGTCGGTGCCGTCCAGCAGGACCTGGCCCTCGCGAGGGTCGGAGAAGCGCAGCACGAGCCGCAGCACGCTGGACTTCCCGGCCCCGGTCGCCCCCACCACGGCGTGGGTCTCCCCGGCCGGGACCACGAGGTCGAGGCCGCGGAGCACGTCCGGCCCGTCGGCGTAGCCGAAGCGGACGCCGCGCAGCTCCAGCCGGCCCCGGACCGGACGCTCCAGCGCGGTCTGCCCGGGTCGCTGCCGGCCGCGCTCCTCGAGCAGCCCGAAGATCCGTCGGGTGGAGGCCATCGCGCGCTGGTAGAGGTCGAGGGTCTCCCCGAGGTCGGTCAGCGGCCAGAGGAGCCGCTGGGTCATGAACACCAGCACGGTGTAGAGGCCGACCTCGAGCCGGCCCTCGATGACGAACCAGCCACCGAGCAGCAGGGTGGAGGTGAAGCCGGCCAGGATGGCCATCCGGATCAGCGGCACGAAGGCCGCCGAGGAGCGGATGGCGGACCGGTTGGCGTCCCAGTAGCGCTGGCTCACCCCGCGCACCCGCTCGACCTCGCGGCGCTCGGCGGTGAAGGCCTTGATCGTGGTCAGGCCGCCCAGGTTGGTGGAGACCGTGGCGCTGACGTCGCCGGCGGCCTCCCGCACGGCGCGGTAGCGCGGCTCCAGCAGCCGCTGGAAGCGGATCGAGCCCCAGACGATGATCGGGACGGGCACGAAGGCCAGCAGCATCAGCGGCCACGACGACGCGGCGAAGACGGCGCCGACGAAGACCACGGTCCAGAAGGTGTGCAGGATGACGCGGGCGCCGACGTCGAGGAACCGCTCGAGCTGGTTGACGTCGTCGCTGATGATCGAGAGCACCCGGCCCGGGGCCGAGCCCTCGTGCCAGGAGACGTCGAGCTCCTGCACGTTCGCGTAGGTCTCGACCCGGAGCTCGTGCTCGACGGCCTGGGACAGCCCGCGCCAGAGCACCGCGGCGACGTAGTCCGAGAGCGACTCGATCACCCAGACGGCGACGTTCAGGGCGGCGATCACCACGAGCTGGCCGAAGCGGCCCTCGATGCCGAAGAGCGACGCGGCGAAGGAGTCCGCTCCCCGCACCACGACGTCCACCGCCACTCCCAGCAGCAGCTCGGGGGCGACGTCCGCGGCGGTGTTGACCGTGGTGGCGGCGGCGGCGGCCAGCACCCGGGCACGGTGACGGCGGTGGTGCCGCCAGAGCGAGAGCAGCGGTCGGGTGGGTTCGGGCACCGCCCGAGGCTAGCCGGGCGTGGCCCCACCCGGTGCCGTCGAGCAAGGCTGCGGCCTCGTCCGGGCATCGCCCCTGGTCACGGCGGCCTGCTCTCGTCGCCGCGAGAACTGTCCGTCCCGGGGCCTAGAGTTCGGGATGTGGAGGACGACGTGCTGCTCGACGAGGTCGAGCACCGCCAGGACGAGGAGCTGTTCGCCGAGCCGGGCTCGACCTCGGCCGCTGCCGGCGCCCCGCTGGCCCTCTACCGCCGCTACCGGCCGGACACCTTCGCCGACGTCATCGGCCAGGAGCACGTCACCGAGCCGCTGCAGCGGGCGCTGACCAACAACCGGGTCAACCACGCGTACCTGTTCTCCGGACCGCGTGGCTGCGGCAAGACCACCTCGGCACGGATCCTGGCCCGCTGCCTGAACTGCGAGTACGGCCCCCGTGCCGAGCCGTGCGGGCGCTGCCGCTCCTGCCGCGACCTGGCCCGCGGGGCGGCCGGCAGCATCGACGTGATCGAGATCGACGCGGCGAGCCACGGCGGCGTCGACGACGCCCGCGACCTGCGGGAGCGGGCGTTCTTCGCCCCCGTGCAGAGCCGGTACAAGATCTACATCGTCGACGAGGCGCACATGGTGACCACGGCAGGCTTCAACGCCCTGCTGAAGCTGGTCGAAGAGCCACCGGCGCACGTCAAGTTCATCTTCGCCACCACCGAGCCCGACAAGGTGATCGGCACCATCCGGTCGCGGACCCACCACTACCCGTTCCGGCTGGTGCCGCCCCGGGTGCTGAACGACTACCTCGGCAAGCTGTGCGCGGCCGAGGGGATCGCCGTCGAGCCTGCAGTGCTTCCGCTGGTGGTGCGAGCCGGGGCCGGCTCCGTGCGTGACTCGCTGTCGGTGCTCGACCAGCTGCTCGGTGGCGCCGAGGAGTCCGGCGTCGGGTACCGCCACGCCACCGCCCTGCTCGGCTACACCCCCGACTCCCTGCTGGACGAGTTCGTCGACGCCTTCGCGGCCGGTGACGCCGGTGGCGTCTTCTCCTGCGTGGACAAGGTGATCGAGGTCGGCCAGGACCCACGGCGCTTCGCCGAGGACCTGCTCCGCCGGCTGCGCGACCTGGTGATCGTGGCCGCCGTCCCGGACGCGCTGCGCACCGGCCTGGTCGAGGTGGCCGCGGACCAGGCGGAGCGGCTCGCCACCCAGGCCGCTGGGCTGGGGCCGGGTGAGCTGACCCGCGCCGCTGAGGTGATCGCTGCCGGGCTCACCGACATGCGGGGAACCACGGCGCCGCGACTGCACCTGGAGCTGATGTGCGCCCGGGTACTGCTGCCCGGGGCCGACGTCGACGACCGCGGGATCCACGCCCGGCTCGACCGGATCGAGCGCCGGATGGGGATGTCGGGCGTACACGGGGGCGCGGCACCGGCGCCCGCGTCCGCACCCCCCGCGTCGGCGACCACCTCGTCTGCTCCGGCCCCCACGGCCCCGCCGCCAGCCGCTGCGGCACCGGGGTCGGTAGCGGAAACACCGACGTCGGTCGGCGCGCCGCCGGCCAGCCCGAGCCCGGAGCGCGGCCTGCCTGCCGCCCAGCCGCCGGCGCCGGACACCGGCCCCGCTCAGGACAGGGCGGAGCGGCCCGAGGTCTCGGTCGGGTCGGGCCGGCCCACCCCGACCAGCCTGGAGAGCGCCGAGCCGGCGGACCTGCGGGGTCCGGCGGGCGGTGAGTCCGACGACACCGCGCTCGGGGACAGCGCGGAGCAGCCCGAGACCAGCGCCGGACCGGCGAGCACGCAGCTCTCGGTCACCGACGTCCGGCGGCTCTGGCCCGAGGTGCTGGAAGAGGTGAAGGGCAAGCGCCGGTTCACCTGGATCCTGCTCAGCCAGAACGCCCAGGTCTCGGAGCTGCGCAACGGCACGATGGTGCTGGCCATGGCCAACGTGGGCGCCCGCGACAGCTTTTCCCGCGGCGGCAACGAGGACGTGCTGCGCGAGGCGCTCGTGGTGGTGCTCGGCGCGGACTTCCGGATCGAGACGATGGTCGAGGGCGGACCGAGCACGCCAACCCCGGCCGTCCGGCCGGCCCCGGTGAGCGAGCAGGCCGCGGCCTCCTGGAACTCACCGGCCCCTGACGTGGCCGCTCCCGCGCCGGCTCCGATGCCGGTGCCGGCTCCGACGGTTCCCGACCAGGCGGTCGCCGACCAGCCGGCGGACCCGGCCCGGAACCGGGCCCGGGCGCAGATCCGGCCGACCCGACAGGGCGACAGCACGGGTAGTGCAGCCGACGAGCGCGACGCCGCGGCCAGCCGCCTGGACAGCGACCTCGACGAGAACGCGGAGTCCCACACCGAGCTGCTGGCCCGCCACCTCGGTGCCGAGATCATCGGCGAGGAGTCCTGACCCGCATAGGCTGGCCGGGTCCCGCCGTCCAGCCCCCTCATCCCAGGAGCACGCGATGATCCCCGAAGGCGACATGTCCGGATTCCTGGCCCAGGCCCAGGCCATGCAGCAGCAGCTGCTGACGGCCCAGCAGGAGCTGGCCGAGGCCCAGGTCACCGGTTCGTCAGGCGGTGACGTGGTGACCGCCACGATCACCGGGGCCGGCGAGCTGATCGGGCTGGTGATCAAGCCCGAGGCGGTCGACCCCGAGGACACCGAGACGCTGGCCGATCTGGTGGTGGCCGCCGTCCGCGACGCGAACGGCAAGGCCCAGGCCCTCGCCGCCGCCAAGCTCGGCCCGCTGGCCGGCGGGATGGGCGGGGGACTGCCCTTCTGACCTTGTCGCGCTGGGGCGGACGCAGGCAGACGAGCGAGGTACGACGGAGGTGCAGGGGTGTACGAAGGTCCGGTCCAGGAACTGATCGACGAGCTCGGGCGGCTGCCCGGGATCGGTCCGAAGAGCGCCCAGCGGCTGGCCTTCCACATCCTCGCGGCCGACCCCGACGACGTGCTGCGCCTGTCGAACATCCTCCGGGTGGTCAAGGACACCGTGAGGTTCTGCGAGATCTGCTTCAACGTCTCCGAGGAGACCCAGTGCCGGGTCTGCCGCGACCCGCGCCGCGACCTAGCGACCATCTGCGTGGTCGAGGAGTCCAAGGACGTGGTGGCCGTGGAGCGGACGCGGGAGTTCCGAGGCCGGTACCACGTGCTCGGCGGCTCGATCAGCCCGATCGACGGGATCGGTCCGGCCGACCTGAAGATCCGGGAGCTCTGCCTGCGGCTGGCCGACGGCACGGTCACCGAGGTGATCCTGGCCACCGACCCCAACCTGGAGGGTGAGGCCACCGCCACGTACCTGAGCCGGTTGCTGCTGCCGATGGGCGTCCGGGTCAGCCGGCTGGCCAGCGGCCTGCCGGTGGGTGGCGACCTCGAGTACGCCGACGAGGTCACCCTGGGCCGGGCCTTCGAGGGCCGCCGTTTCGTCGAGGTCTAGCTGCTCGCCAGCTCGACGCCGGGCCACGCCTTCTCCGGCAGGCTCAGGGTTCCCGGGGCCGCCGGCTGTGAGGCGTCAGGGCAGCGCAGGACGGCTCTGCCGCAGGTGCAGGTACACCCCGAGGCCGCCGAAGAGGATCACGAACAGCAACGACGGGATGCCGAGCAGGCTCCGCCACTGGGCGTAGGCCAGCGCCTCGCTGCGGTGCCGGAGCAGCACGACGAGGTTCACCAGGGTCGCGGTCCCGAAGGCCAGCAGGCTGCCGCTGAGCCAGGACCGGACGGGTCCCTGGCGCTGCCGGGTGACCGCGAGGAACCAGCCGAGGACCGCCCCGAGCACCCCGCCGGCCACGATGGTGGGGGCGAGGCTCAGCAGGCCGCCGAGCAGCAGCACCCCGAAGATCCGGTCCGGGCTCTCCAGCCCGGTGGCGCCGGTGCCCGGCTGGCGGGTCACCTCGCGGACCAGCAGCCAGCCGATCCGGACCAGCTGGTAGACGAACATCATCGCCAGCGAGGCCGCCACGCCGCTCGCAGCGCCGGCCAGGACCGGCGAGGGTCGGGTCGGCAACTGGGGCAGGTCGCCGCCGAAGGTGGTCGGGTCGGGCTGCTCCCGGTAGGAGCCGTCGACGGATCGGGCGGTCACAGAATCATCTCCACATCGTCCTGCTGGAACACGCCGAGCTGCTCGGAGGCGTCGTTGAGGATGCGCTGCACCGCGAGGGTGTCCGACAGCGGCATCACCACGCTCTCGGTGCGGCCGGCGAGCACCGACTCGGTCACCTCGGCCAGCTCGTGGGAGTAGCCGCCTCCCCGGGGCGGCCGGGTGATGGTCTCCGGGTCGTGGCCGTGCCGGGTGAGCGTGATGCTGCGCGGGTGGTGGAACCGCGGCGGCACGTCGATCCAGCCTGCGGTGCCGTGGATGCGGGCGGCTCCCGGCGTCCGGTGCCGTAAGGAGGCGAGCAGCGTCGCAGCGCGCCCGTCGGCGTAGCCGAGCAGCAGCCCCGCTTCGACGTCCACTCCGGTCGGGGCCAGCGAGCCGGTGACGTGGACCTGGTCAGGGGTGCCGAGGAAGTGCTGGGCGAAGGAGACGACGTAGACCCCGAGGTCCAGCAGCGCGCCACCGCCCTGGGCCGGGTCGAACAGCCGGTCGGCCGGGTCGAAGGTGGGGCTGACCCCGAGGTCGGCCTGCACCTGGCGCACCTCACCAATCGCCCCGTCGGCGATCAGCTCGCGCGCAGCGACGATGGCCGGCTGGAAGCGGGTCCACATGGCCTCCATGGCGAACACCCCGGTACGACGGGCGGTGTGGATCAGCTGCTCGGCGCCGGCCACCGTGGCGGTGAAGGTCTTCTCCACCAGCACGGCCTTGCCGGCCTCGAGAGCGGCCACCGCGACCGCCAGGTGCTGGGGGTGCGGCGTGGCGATGTAGAGGACGTCGACGTCGTCGGCAGCGACCAGCTCGCCGTAGGAGCCGTACACCGCTTCCAGACCGAAGTCCGCGGCGAAGGCCTGAGCCCGCTCCCGTGACCTGCTGGCTACCGCGACCACCTCAGCACCCGCCACCTCGGCGAAGTCCGGGACCACGCTGCGGGCGATCCGACCCGGGCCGACGATGCCCCAGCGCAAGGTGCGTGTGCTGCTCACCGGGCCACTCTAGGTCGATGCCGGCGTCGGCGCCGCGGGTGCGGGCCCCTGCCGGTCAGCGGCCGACGGCCGGGGGCGGTGGCCCCGGGTCGTGCGGCGAGGGCTGTTCCGGGCTGGCAGAGGAGAAGGCCCGATTCACGAACCAGCTGAGCATGCCCGCGACCACGAACAGCCACCAGTAGTCGAAGTCGGTGAGCACGTAGAGGACGATCGTCGCCGGCCAGAGGGCAGCCATGAAGACGGCGAGGGCGCGCGACCGCGGAGCCGCGGGGGCGACCGCGTTCTCGTCCGGCGGCGGCGGCACCGCCACCGCCGAGGCTCCGGTGGCCGACCAGGGTGGCGCGGCGAACGGCGTGGTCGGAGCCAGCCCGGCCGGCCTGGGTTCGGGCAGGTCGTCGAACAGGGGCTCCAGGTCGGCTGCGGTCCGTGCCCCCAGCGCCTTGGTGAGCCGCTCGTCGAACTCCGCGTGGTCGAGCCGGCCCTGGGCCATGTGCTCCTGCAGGAATCCGACGGCGCGGTCGCGATCGGCGTCGCCGATCCGGGGCTGCAGCGGTCCCGGGCGAGGGTCGGGTCCGTTCGGCTCCGCGGGAGGGACGCTCATGGGCTCACTATCCCACCGACCCGGGCCGGCGCTGCGGGGCCGTTCCTCTCGGGTCGTCCCTCTCGGGGTTGTTCAGCTGGGGGGGCCGGTCAGCCGGTGGTAGTCCACCTGGTGCCTGTTGCTGGGACGAAGCGGGGTGGTGGGCTCTGCACACTACAGTTGGCGCGGCATCGCGACCCGGGTGAGCGGGTCGAAAGCTCGAGGTGGAGGAGACGCTGTGGGTCGGGTAGTGCAGAAGTACGGGGGCTCCTCCGTCGCTGACGCCGACAGCATCAAGCGGGTCGCCAAGCGCGTCGTGGCCACCAAGCAGGCCGGCAACGACGTGGTCGTGGTGATCTCGGCCATGGGCGACACCACCGACGAGCTGATGGACCTGGCCCTGCAGGTCTCGCCGCTGCCGCCGCCTCGCGAGCTGGACATGCTGCTGACCGCGGGGGAGCGGATGAGCGCGGCCCTGCTGGCCATGGCCATCCACGACCAGGGCCTGCACGCGCGCTCGCTGACCGGCTCCCAGGCCGGCATCATCACCACCGGGACGCACGGCAACGCGCGCATCATCG
>Ga0210040_10004395_pt1 | contig 18445 bp, 10 predicted proteins | sample CryGeyCG12114_NA_FD_185462 | JGI IMG/M metagenome (GOLD analysis project Ga0210040, IMG submission 185462) | Groundwater microbial communities from aquifer - Crystal Geyser CG19_WC_8/21/14_NA (SPAdes) (version 2) | ecosystem: Environmental > Aquatic > Deep subsurface > Groundwater | place: USA...
TGGAGGAGAGGGGCAGAGCGTTATGGCAGGTGAGGTAAGGGTTGATTTGTGTTTGGGTGTACGAGACTGGGAGAGTGTTGTGGTAGGTGAGATGAGGACTGAAGTGAGCGGTGCTGCGGCCGACATCATGGTAGATCTGGTGTGGGTCCGTGGTAGAAATGAGATATTGTTGTTCCGAAATCAGTAGGGAGGATTGGCAATGGTTGAGCAGCTATGGTCAAGATATGCCTGTTGGAGAGAATTTGAATAGAAAGAGTAAAATACGAAGCCGACTTGGAAGCTGATAGTAGGAAAAGTAAAAGAGCAAAGAGGATGCGTCGAGTTTTCTGCCGCGATGTCAGGCTGTTGCGCCGAACTGCCAGGTGCCTATTGAAGTCTGCGAGCGTGATATCGTTATGGCAGAAAAATTCCTCCAACCCATGTGTTTCATCGGCGGGGACGGGATACACGTAGTGAGACTGTTCACGTCGTCTTTCGAAAGAGTCGTGGAGGTGGTATTGACGGTCACATGGAAAGAAAGGCCTTGAGGTGTTTCAACCGACCATTGCTGGTGTACACTGATAGGTGTTCCAAGTTCAGATGCTATTGCTGTGTGGACGGGAGGATGTGACTGTGATGTAAATGAGCTCGACATGCAATCTGGACGTGAACGAGCATAGAATACTCTCCATGGGCTAGGCACGATAGTCCGTCTTGGGTCTGCCCCAGCAAACGACGGCCTGCGTCGTAAATTCGAATTCCCTTGTGCTCGAAAGGCGTGTTTTGCTTCTCAACAAATATAAAATGGCCAATGCAATCAATTCATGTGTGGCATTGTGATAGTCAGGAGGTGGCTTGGAAGTACTCATACCATTCGATCGTTATTCTCTACTCATGCTGTATTGGTGGAGTCTCCCAGATGCCCCTCCTCAATTTCAGTATCGTTCTTCTCCTACTTCATGTTTCGCCATCTCCTATCAACCCCTCCCCATAACTGTCGGACTCGACATCTGTGATATGGCCAAGGCGCGGCTTTGTAACGAGTAGGGGGATGCCACGTCTCAACGACGTCGGCCACCGTCACGAGAATGAGCGCTAGAGCACACCATTTTCTTATGTTCACTCTCAGGCAAGCAGGAGAGAGGTATAGAGATCGAAGTGGACGGGACGCGGCATGTGAAGTGACGCATCTCAACGACTCCATGAAAAGTGCAGGGCGCAGCTTTCATACGCTTGCTTTGGAGTGTTCAATTGTCTAATATGCAGGTCAGCCGTCGTCTCCTTTGGTAGAACACAAGTAGACGAGAAGTTGGAGATAAGGTTTCAGAGAGGTAAAGCGATTATTGGTATTGTCACTCAGGGCCGCATTTGCGGCTCAGATAGAGCTAATATCAATGTTGATCATCACAGAATGATTGCAATTCATGATTGGGGAAGTATAACTTACTTGGAAATGTATTGCTGGAAGCGTGCAAGCCAGGTGCACGAGGCTGTCCAGTATGGTCTTCTTGAGTAATGGTCATGCCCTCATGACAGCAACACGTAGTGTTATCACTTCGCCAGGAACGCCTGGAAAGCGCTATGCTCAATGACCACATTGCCCACAGCCTTCAATTTCTTTCTACCTTCTTTCTGTTTTTCGAGCAGTTTTTTCCTTCTTGTGATATCACTAGCGTGTAGTTTCGCAAGAACATCCTTCCTGAAGGGCGGCAGTGTCGCTCGGGCAATGATCTGCCGACCTGCAGCAGCTTGTATGACGATCTCGAACATCTGGCGGTCGACATGCTCTTTGAACTTCTCGACCCACTGCTTGCCAACGTGTCGGACTTGGTTTGTATGCATGACCCGAGCCACCGCATCGACCGGCTCCTTGTTGATCAGCAACTGGAGCTTGACGATGTTGCTCTCGCGCCAATCAGATTCTTCGTAATCAAGACTGGCATAGCCCTTAGTAGCTGATTTAAGCTTCCCAAAGAAATCGTCCACAAGTTGAGCCAGGGGCATCTCGTACTTGAGAATCACTTGGGTTGAGGTGAAGTACTCCATCGACTTTTGCTCGCCTCGATTGGCCTCGCATAGCTCAATCACTTTGCCCATGTACTCTTCTGGGAAGGTAAGGGTTGTAAGGACATAAGGTTCTCGGAGCTCGGCGATGTTGCGACGGGACACATCGTCATCTGGGAACTCTGCAGGGTTCGTGACAATAACTTCCTTGCCATCTTTGTAGAGCAACTTGAATGGCACAGTAGGGGGAGTGATGATGATGCTTGCACCATGTTCCTGTCGAAGACGGTCTTCGAACACGGAGCAATGCAAAGTACCCAAGAACCCTAAGCGAAAACCTGCTCCAAGTGCTTGCGACGACTCCTTTTGTATGGTGACGCTTCTGTCATTCAGCAAGAGCTGATTGATGCTGTCCTCGAGGTGCTCGAAATCACCCTGATCAACGGGGAAAGCCGCGACGAAGACCATAGGCTTAGGTTCTTCAAACCCGGGTAGTGGCTGGACTTGTCGCTCAAAGCCAAGTTTGGTGTACGTGTCACCAATTTTGGCCTCCGAGCTCTTTCTCATGCTTGGATTAAAATAGATGTATCCAACTTGGCCTGCTCTTAGCACTTTCTGTGGCGTCTGATCAGGGTACATAATCCCGACTTCACCAACGATGTATTTCATGCCCGTGGCGAAAGATGTGAGTTGATCACCTGCTTTGACTTGACCATCGAAGATGCGAACAAGCAGGATCACCCCCTTGTATGAGGAATACCAAGAATCGACAAGGAACATGCGAAGCGGCTTGGTGCAATCTCCGGTTGGTGCTGGTATCCTATCAATCACTGTAGGAAGGATCGCTTCAACATTCAGACCAGTTTTAGCCGAGACCAGCACAGCAGTATCCGGATCAAGCTCGAAGGTGTTCTCCATCTGCTCCAGAGCTCTTGGTGGGTCGGCGTGTGGCAAGTCCACCTTATTGATGACGGGGACCAGTGTCAATCCTTGAGCGAAAGCAAGATAGAAATTGGCAACTGTCTGCGCTTGCACTCCTTGACTTGCATCCACCAGCAACAATGCGCCCCCACAACTAACGTAGCTTCGAGATACTTCTGCTCGAAAGTCCACATGGCCAGGTGTGTCGACAAGATGCAGCAAGTAGTCCTCGCTTTTGTAGTTGTATATCATGGAGCACGTTTGCGCCTTAACCGTGATGCCTCGTTCGCGCTCGACATCGAGCTTGTCCAGTACCTGCTTGTTCCCACCAGGCTCGATTGTACCTGTAAGCTCTAATAACCTGTCGCTGAGAGTGCTTTTGCCATGATCGACGTGCGCGACGATGCAGAAGTTACGGTAGCGTTCGATAGGAATGGCAGAGATGCGCTGTTCTAAGTCGATTGATGCTCGTGAGGCTTGAGCATACTGATGATTCGAGCTGGCAAAGGCTCGAGCTCTGTGCAGGACACTAGGGGATTGCAGAAAGGCAGAAGGCTTGTTGAAGGCAGCTCTTCGCCGGGCAAAGAGATGCAGCCATTGTCGCATGAGTCGTTGGTGCGATGGACAATTATCGAAGGAACATTTCGGTTTTGCTGGACAGAAATCTTGACGTGGTGGAAAATCGAGGCAAATCCTCTGCTGGGATTGTCTCCCGGCCAACGATCACTGTCAACATCGCATAGATGCTATCATTTCAGCTTTCCCACCACACCGTGCAGGCAAGCATCTCAACAAAATGGCAGTCAGTAGGCAAGATAAGTCACAAGTGCACAAGTTGGCCTTGAAAGGTATTTTGGATGAAATCAGAGGCAGCATGATTAGCTAACGGCTGGGCAGGATCATCGAAGACAGTCGCCGAATTCGTACGTCAATCTCAGAAAGACGTGAAGGAACCGTACTAATGGCTCAAAGTTTGAGTATTCCATCAATACCATACTGTAAGAGCATATCACGGACGACCCAAGCATAAGGTAGCTAACGGCCAGACAGATTTCAGCGAGGTGTCTATCCTGCAGAAGACTTTACAGCGTTAGTGAATTGCGACTTGATCCGAGACGAGTGCTAACTCATGATCAGGGTCAAGAAGTATGGCCTCAATATGCTGGGTATGTCGTGTGAAAAGCGTGAAGGGCCAGTCTATTGACCAGCCGCAGTCTCCTCGGATGACCAGGTCAAAGCCTACATTAAAAAGATCATGTCACAACTAAACAAATGGATGCTCGGAAACAAGATTTCAAAATTGGTTCTGGTCATTACCAGTAAAGAGACGGGTGAGCACATAGAGAGATGGCAGTTTGATGTCCAGCTGTTTGGTAAATCGTCGAAGCAACGGTCTTCAGAGAAGACGCGGGATAAGGAGAATGTTGCGCCAGAGTGAGCGATGCCACGAACTGATTGCAGAGCACACACTAACGAGTGCTAGGCAAGATGCGCCAGCAGCAGGAGAAGCCGAGAAGTCCGAAACACAAGTTCAAGAAGAGATACAAGCAATATTCCGTCAGATCACAGCATCGGTTACCTTCCTGCCGGTCCTTGACGGCAACTGCACCTTCAATGTGCTGGTGTATGCAGATGCGGACTCGGACGTGCCTATCGAATGGGGCGATAGCGACGCCAAAGAAATCAAGAACGGAGAAAAAGTCCAGTTGAGAGGGTTCAGCACAAACAACCATCGGGTTGATACGATGGTCAGCTACAGGTTGTTGGATTAGCGAAGCGAACATAGCGTAGGCGTCTGGCGTGCGGGTGCAAGGAAAGCTGAAAGGCCCTAGCAAGATAATGAGCATATGATGGTTTTCCGAACAATAATTCAACATTGCCATCGCAGTGCCTGTCATTAGAGCTTGCATGTAACTTGCGTATCTGAATAATACCTAGGTACCTAACTTATGGTCTTTCTTCGCGTGGCGGAAGACGGTGGACCCCAGAAGGCAGTGGAGCGGAACTTGTGCGGGGCGGCGGACGACTTTCTCTTGCACTTTTTTGGAGAATGCACTTTTCGCACCTCGACAGTCACCGCTTGACGCCCACCACACTGCAAAAGCCTGAAAGCCTGGCTTGTGATACTGACTCAAAGGTGAGATATAATGCTCGGTTGAAGACACTCAGAACCAATGACTCATCCTCGCTTCCGGAACCTTAGCCTCTTTAGCAGCAATAATACCTACATGTCGCTCGCCGCACACTCCATCCCCTCCGCTCATCTTTTCCACCTACGGTGACAGCAAAGATGCCCGCGGCCACAGAAGTCGAAGTCCTCCCACCAGGCAAGGAGCAAATTTCCGATGATGCCCCAAAAGTCATCAAAGAATTGCAGTTCGGTGTCTTGTATAATCAGCCTGCGCTCTGTTATAAAACAAGTTCTCATGACTCAACAGGTCCAAGCAAGATATCGTGAATCAGTCTCAAGTCGAGCTCGCAGACCGGCGCCTATTTGATCTAGACAAAGGACGACAATATGCCGAACATGGTCCTTTGGATAGACGCATGGGTATTTCCGGGAAAAGAGACACCTGCGAAACCTGCAAACAGAGTCTTCAACTCTGTAACGGTCATTTCGGGCACGTGAGGCTCGTGCTTCCAGTCTTTCATGTTGGATACTTCAAAAAGATCATACAAATATTACAAAGCATTTGCAAGGCATGCATAGCAGTCACAAGAGCTTGAAAGAGGACTAACGTCTGCAGGATTGCTCATGCATTCTACTCTCCGAGCTTGATCGTCGAAAATTCATTGCATCGATCCGGCGAACCCAAGGTGATACCCTACGGCAGGCGGCGATCGTGCGAAAAGTGGCGGACCAATGTCGGAAGACAAAAGCATGCTTTCAATGTGGTGCTATCAATGGATTGGTCCGAAAGGCAGGCACATCATCGCTCAAGATCACTCACGACAAGTTCAAGTCTTTCAACTCCTCCACGTCTGCGAAGAAGATAGCCCCACCGGAGAAAGTTTTGTTTGACCAATCGTTTGAGTCTGTCCGCAAGACCAATACCGAGCTGGACAAGCACTTGAAGAAGGCTGTCGACGATCTAAATCCCCTAAGAGCACTTAAATTGTTGCGCCGTATCCGGCAAACAGACCGGGAATTACTTGGCCTAAAATCCGCGAGTCCAGAATCTTTCCTTTGGCAGCACATTCCTGCACCGCCAGTATGCATTCGACCTTCGGTAGGACAGGAGGGTGCCACTACTGAGGACGACATCACAGCAAAGCTTGGAGATATTGTGGCGGCTAATTCGCAGCTCAGAGAAGCGCTACAGAAAGGCGCACCTGTTCAGTCTGTAGTGGAGCACTGGGATTATCTATCATTACAACTTGCAATGTACATCAATAGTGATGTGCCAGGGCTAGCGAAGGGAGAATTCGGCAAGTCTATCAGAGGTTTCGTGCAGAGATTAAAAGGCAAGCAAGGCCGGTTCAGAGGCAACCTGTCTGGAAAGCGAGTCGACTTTTCAGGACGAACTGTCATTTCGCCTGATCCTAATCTCAGCATCGACGAAGTTGCTGTGCCCGTCCTTGTTGCGAAGAACATGACGTATCCAGAGGTCGTGAATGAAAACAATATCCACAAGCTGAGAAGTCGTGTTCGCAATGGAGCCAAAACATGGCCTGGCGCCAATTACGTTGAGAAGATGCCGACTGAATCTAGTCTCCAACCCATTCGCCTTTTTCTACGTTATGGCAATCTCAAACACATTGCTGCCGATCTCAAAGAAGGCGACACCGTCGAGCGGCATCTAGAAGACGGGGACATCGTTCTGTTCAATCGACAGCCTTCTCTACACAAATTGTCAATCCTTAGCCACTTCGTCAAGGTACGACCACATCGGACGTTCAGGTTGAATGAATGTGTCTGCAACCCTTACAATGCCGATTTTGATGGAGACGAGATGAATTTGCATGTTCCACAGACGGAAGAAGCACGAACTGAAGCTACGCAGCTCATGGGCGTCAAGCATAATATTGTCACACCAAAGAACGGGGAACCCATCATTTCGGCTATTCAAGATTTCATTACAGCATCATTCTTGCTGAGCAGCCTAGACCAATTCTATGACCGCAAAACTTTCGTCAACATCTGCATGGGTATGCTGGAGAGAGGCACCAAATTTGACCTGCCACCACCATCGATAATCAAACCTGCAGCATTGTGGACAGGCAAGCAAGTTTTTAATGTTCTCATGCGTCCTAACAGAAAGTTGGATGTCAAGGTCAACCTGGACGCTACCTGCAGAGATCACAAACAATACCATGCTGGTCTCCATCGTGACCTGCAAGATGACAGTTTTCTGTGCATTCGCAACTCCGAGGTCATGTGCGGGAGGATGGACAAATCGACCGTCGGATCAGGGAAGAAAAATTCGGTGTTTTATATTCTTTACCGTGATTACTCGCCAGACGCTGCAGCGCAAGCCATGAATCGTTTGTCAAAGCTTTGTGCTCGATGGCTTGGCAACCAAGGTTTCTCGGTGGGCATCAGCGATGTCACACCACCGAGCATGCTCGTCGATGCCAAGAAGAAAATGATTGAATCAGTGTTTTCTGACTGCGTTGGCTTCGTCAAAGACTCGAAGGCTGGGAAGCTCAAGAGAAAAGCTGGTTTAGACGACGCTGGTACGCTCGAAGCAGAACAGGTCAGGGTTCTCAGTACCGTCAGAACGAATCTTGCGGGCGTCTTGACTAAACAATTGAGTAAGCACAACTCGCCCATGGTCATGGCTACGTCCGGATCGAAAGGTTCAAACGTCAATGTCGCCCAGATGGCTGCACTTCTAGGTCAGCAAGATATTGAAGGCAAGCGTGTGCAAGATGGTTTCCAGGACAGAACTTTGCCACATTTCGCCAAACACGAGAAATCTCCTCCATCGAAAGGTTTCGTCTCCAATAGCTTCTTTACCGGTCTTACACCGTATGAGTTTATTTTTCACGGTCAGGGAGGTAGAGTTGGCCTGGTCGATACCGCCGTGAAGACCGCTGAGACTGGCTATATGTCACGACGACTGATGAAGTCGCTTGAAGACCTGTCAACCCAGTACGATAGCACAGTGCGAAACTCGTCGTCCAATGTCGTGCAGTTTCGATTTGGCGATGACGAGCTCGATCCGGTAGACATGGAAGGTAGTGCTAAACCTGTGGAGTTCGAGCGCACTTTTGCACATGTTGAATCACTTACATTCGACAGGAGGGATCCGGGATTGAACGACGTTGATATTCACTCCACCATGTCCAAAATCTTGGACACAAAGCGTGGTCGGCTTGCCAGACTCGACTTGAAAGGAGACCTGCTCACTTATGATACCGATGATGAACGATTCGTGGATCAGAACGAAAGTTATCGCGCCTTTTTACAAGCCATCAATGATTTCATCATGACGAAGGCAAGGGCAGTTGAAGTTGCAAGAGCAGAAAAAGCACAATTTGCATTGCCACCTATACGAGATGGTCCGGATTCACGATCTCCGACCGGAGCCAAGAGGACAGCTGACTTTGCCTTCGACAAGGCAGATGGAGAGGCCACAGGCCCGACCAAGCGTGCTTCTAAACGTGGAGCAATACCGACAGCCAAAGGTACGAAGAAACCGAAGTCTGAGGTGACTAGTGATGGGCAGCTAGTCAAAGTGAAAGCAGGGCCATCGACGAAAGACCGATTTGAGCTTACATCGAAGATTTCGAAGAAGACGCTAGAGGCATTCGTCAGGCTCTGCCTGGAGAAATACGAACGAGCGCGTGTCGAGCCTGGTCATGCCGTTGGTGCCGTTGGTGCTCAGTCCATTGGAGAGCCCGGTACCCAAATGACACTGAAGACTTTCCATTTTGCTGGTGTTGCTGGTATGAGTTTGACAGCAGGTGTACCTCGTATCAAGGAAATAATCAATGCTTCGAAACTCATTAGCACACCCATCATCACGTGCCGACTGGAACGAAGAAGAGACCTTTCCATACCCGAGTCACTGGCACGGATCGTCAAAGGCCGCATCGAAGCTCTCTACCTCGAAGACATCACGAACTATATCCAAATCAGCCACTCCTTGGATCGTCCAAGCTGCCTCTACGTTCGGATATCTATGGACACTATTTCCGAGCTTGGGCTTGACATAACCATTGCTGATGTGGTTAAGGCGATCGAGACGAATCGCCGCATGAAGAATGCCAAGCTCAGGTATCAGATTCGGGGCAAAGACGAAATCAAGATTTCCACTGACCACCCTATCAAATCTCTCAAGCGTGGTGCTGCCGCTAAAGCGGAGGATGGTGGGCCTACCGAACGACTCCTCCGTCTTCAGCACCTTCGCCGCTTCTTGCCTACCATTCACATCCTGGGCCAGGCTACCGCCAGTCGTGCTGTCGTCATGGCTGAAGACGATCCACGTTCCGACGAGATTCGACTGAAGCGCGCAGCACAAGCAGCCGAAAAGTCCAAGGCAAGCACCTCGGCCAGCACCGATCCCAAGGTCAAGGTTGAGGACAGTGTCAAGACGGAGGACTCTTCAGCTCCAACCAAGGCACTAGCTACCGACAATAGCAAGCCAATCCAGATGCATAGGGTCATGGTGGAAGGTTATGGTCTGCGTTACTGCATAAACACTGATGGTGTAGATCCATATCATACCCAGACTAACTCCGTCGTTGAAACACTACAGGTCTTGGGTATTGAAGCTGCGCGATCGAAGATCATCACGGAGATTCAGGAAGTCACGAAGGATCTTAGCATCGATCCTCGACATATGGCCTTGCTTTCTGATTGCATGACATACAAGGGTGAAGTGCTAGGTATCACACGATTCGGTCTTGCGAAGATGAGAGACAGCGTTCTGCAGCTAGCTTCGTTCGAGAAGACAGCCGACCATGTCTTTGATGCAGGTGTGGCAGGCAAGACGGACAAGATCGAAGGTGTCTCGGAATGTGTCATCGTGGGAAAGACAATGGGCATCGGCACAGGCAGTGTCGAGGTCGTGAGACCACTAGCACTGAGAGCTGCAGATCTTGACAAGCGTCCAGCTGCTTTCGAAGAAGCTTGGAAGGAGGTACATGGTGGTAGATGAGTCGATACCCTGATTATCTACTTTAGCATTGAGCGTAGATAGCGAAAGTCACATTTGCCATATAGGCATGCATTCTTATGCTTTTCCTGAACTGTCGGTTGAGTGTGCCCTGCACGACGACATCTTCACCAAATTTCGGTCTGATTAAACTTGCTTACGAAGTCGGGGGATGATATACCATTCAGAGTTTTTCGTGAATCAGTATGCCAAGCCAAATACAAAATAATCCCATTATTGGCCGTTATCTAGACATTGCAGCAGTCATTCTTCTACGAGCACCAAGAACGATATCTTAACGAAGGCTCTTTACCGTCAAGTCCATTTTAAGACACTGTCAAGCCATACAAGCGTTTTCAAGATGTCAAAACTGTTCCATGGCTTGGAACTACCAGCCTCAGCCGACCTTCATGTCCACCTACGACAAGATGAGATGATGAAAGCAATAACACCTACAATTGAGCAAGGCGGTGTCGACACAGTCTTCGTCATGGTATTGTCACTCCTCCCGTCCGCCGACACAGCCTGACATCCCACAGCCCAATCTTGTTCCTCCGCTGACCACCGTTCCCGCTGTCCTCTCTTACCAAAAAGCTCTCCAATCCCTCTCCCCCAACACCACTTTCCTCATGTCACTTTACCTTCACGAATCCATCACCCCGAACATTATCCGGGAGGCGGCCTCTGCTGGAATTCGAGGCGTCAAATCATACCCTGCGGGCGTGACCACCAATTCTTCTTCTGGCGTAGTGGACTACAAGTCCTTCTACCCCGTCTTTCGTACCATGGAAGAAGTGGGCCTGACATTGAACCTCCACGGCGAGTCTCCTCCCTCCGCCTCCGGCGACATTACCGTACTCAACGCCGAGGCCTCCTTCCTCCCCACCCTGCACGCTCTGCACGCTGAGTTCCCCAAGCTGAAGATCATCCTTGAGCACTGCACCACAGCCGCCGCCATCCAAGCCGTGCAGACGTGTGGCCCGAATGTTGCGGCGACCATCACCGCACACCATCTGTTTCTGATCGTCGACGACTGGGCCGGGGACCCGATCAACTTTTGCAAGCCGGTAGCGAAACTGCCGAGTGACCGGGACGCTCTTTTGAGAACGGCCATGAGTGGGAATCCTAAATTCTTTCTTGGAACAGACAGTGCGCCACATTTGCTGAGAGCGAAAAAGGGCGGGATGGGCGCTCATGTGGGCAAGTGTGCAGCAGGCGTGTTTACGCAACCATACGCGACGCAGCTGGTGCTGGAGGCTTTTGAGATGGCCATAACTAAGGGAATGGTAAGTAGGGAGGAAGTGAGTGAGCAGGTGGTAAGAGGATTTCTGGGAGAGTTCGGGAGGAGCTTTTATGGAGTGGCGGAGAGTAAGAGGAAGATCCGGGTATCAGCAGGGGAAGAGAAGGTGGTGGAGAGCCTGAGCATGCAAGGCGAAGGAATGGGCAGTGAGGATATCGTGGTACCGTTCAGGAGGGGCGAGCCGATATACTCGTTGGAGTGGATTTGATTATGGGAGCCAAACCCTTTAATTTACATGATCTAGTAACAACAACACGGAAGCGATATCAGAAGACTTCACCTGCCTGGGGCTCTTTTGGAGCTTCGAGGGCAGGCTTCGCTTTCGCCTCCGTGGCACTCAGAAACCGTTGGGTCAACAATGCGGCAGCTACCGAAACGTTCAGACTGTCCACAACCGCAGTGGCGGACGAGTCGCCTCGGATGCTGGAGAACGCATTGGCTTTCCGCTGCAACCTTGGGCGGAGTCCTTCACCTTCACTGCCAAGCAATAGCACGCATGGATGGTCCAGCAGAACTGTCGTATCCTGCAATTGCTGGTCTTCCATACTGGCTTCCTTTGTCAATACAGAAGCACTCTCGGGCGCCACAGCTGCGAAGAATTTCCACCCGTTTTCTCTGGACATGGAGATAAAGCCGTTGTCGTTCTGCACAGTCATGATCGGCACGTATTCCGCAGCGCCCGCTGAAGCCTTGATCGCTACCTCTGTCAAAGGAGCGGAACCATGGCCAATCACGATCACACCGTCCACACCGAGAAAGTATGCTGAGCGCAAGATGGCGCCGAGGTTGCCTGGATCTAGTATTCGATCTAGCATGAGTAAGAACGGAAATCGTCCACCTTGCTTCCGCCACGGTATCTCTGCCTGTAGGCCTTCCGTAACAAACGCCTTGGTCAGAGCTTTGTCCTCGGAAGCAAGCTCAACACTAACCACAGCTGAGTCCTGGTCGACGGGCTCCAACTTCGTGAGCGGCAGCTTGGGGAGTGGAGAAGCCTCCAGCACATATCCATTATGAGGTCTCGTCTTTGTCATTTTGTTCATCAAGCTTCTCCACGATGGTCCAGCCACATCTAACACTTCGACTCCTGCGGCCTTTGCCAGCTTTCGAATGGCAGGGTCGTCGTTTTCGTGCTCGGGTTGCTCAGTTGGCACCTGAGTCCGATAGACGTAGAGCCTGTAGAGGGACCGTCTGCCAGCCTGGAGTGCTGCTTTGACGGCGAACGTGCCATAGAGGAATTCGGAGGCTGCTGTGGTGTAGTGTATGGATTCAGGGGCGTCCGTGGTATATCTATGATTCGTCGACTTTGCAGAACCTTGAGCGCCAACACCCATCTTAAACTCACCACGACGGTGATCTTGCTTCCTTTCCGGCGTTGCGTCGGAGCCTCGAGAGTAATCTTTGGCCTTTGCTGCATGTCCACCATCGTGCCTTGAGCTTCTCATGTCCGCTCTCCAATCAGATGTTCGATTAGATGCCAAAGCTCCCTCCCTGCGCTCAGCTTTCCATGGCGGCCGTTCATTCTTGTCCTCCCGTATTTTTTCACGCGAGGGAAAATCCTGCTGCTCTTGCCTCCTCTCGCGCGCGGGACCTCGATCTTCTCGCCCTCTCTCACGTGGAGAAAAGTCTTGCTGCTCTTGCCTCCGCTCGCGCACAGGAAAGCCTCGGTCTTCTCGTGCCTTCTCACGCGGAAGAAAGCCTTGCTGATCTTGCTCTCTTGCACGCGCAGGAAAATTTTGACCCTCACTTCTCCTCCCACGAGGATAAGAATCCTGATAATCTCGTCTCCCCTCTCGCTCACGCGGACTTTGACGAGGTGCCCATGCGCCTCTTGCTCGCTCGTCCACACCCGAGTTATCTTGATCTCTGCTTGTGTCTCGTTCTCTTGATTCACGACGGGCTACAAAAGTATGCGCATCCTCTTCGAGCTGGGCGACAGGGTCTCTGAGTATAGTCGATCCCTTCTTTTCCGCTTGACCTAGCTTGGTCTTGGTTCTTCGAATGCCATTGTCGATGGCTCGTGTGAGGGAGGCATTCCGGCGAAAGGTCAAGTCGGTGGTTCTTGTAATGAACACATCATTGCGCAGTACGCATCTGGAGAATGTCTGCATTCAATAGTGAGCCTGTTTCAGGATGAAGCAGTGACTATGCTGGGCGCAATATGAATTGACTCGAGAGATAATAGTTTTATTTTCTATAATTGGTCTAGCCTCAATTAAGTGATAGCGCGTCATGATTGGCTGCGCACGCGTCCATCTTCGGTACTGCGATGGCAGTCCGGTTCATCTTGAGAGTAGGTAAACACCACGGCCATTTCGCTCTTTGCAAACACCTGTGCTGTTGGAGGAAGTGTTGGGGGATTGGAGCCTAAGGAACACATGTCTTCGAATTCCGCCTCTCTTACATCGCTTGTAGACTGAGGAACCACTGAGTATCCATAACGCCGCTCATCACGACTGACGCAACATGGAAGCTGGAGACCTCACTGCTTGGATAGGCAAGCCACCGCCCAAGTCGAACGTCCATGATGAGGCGGGGGAGTTCCACATATCTACAAACGTCTCCGAGAATAGCCCCAGCCCAGCAGCCTCCGAGGCTTCAAGCGATGTGAATGAAGTGAACCATGACGCATCCGACGAGGCTCGTGGCACCGAGCCAGCTATTGTAGAGCAAAATGACGAATACAGCGACGATCCTCTACAGGAGGAGATACCCTACGTGCAGGCCAACTGCTTTGTCGATGTGCCAAAATTGTCTGAAAGACAAAAAGAGAAATATGACTATATGGTAGGGCACTTTACAGTTAGCCGCATACTGTCAGAGTTTAGAGGGGGAGGGTATCTTGTCAGGCTTGAAAGCGGAGAGAAGGACTTGGTACGTCACATTGGTTTATTCCCTTGTGTCGTGCTGTGTTCAGGTTCACTTTTCTTTGACTTGCCAGAAGCAAACACACGTTAACTAGCTGTATTGCTACCACGGCCTGCGACCTGTGGCTGCACGTTCTTTTTAACCATCTTTCTTCTCACAGGCCATACACCAATCCTCCTACGTACCAGTATCTAACTTCTGGTAGGTATCATCAGGGCAGTTACAAGATCTAGACTATGGAGCAGTTGCCTTGAAGGACTTCAAAAGTAAGGCAATGGCAGGCAGAAGCAAGCGCGCTCTGCGCAAGCCTGATACTCCGCTTGGTATGGTAGCTTGGGATAATATCGATGTTTCAGACTCAGATGAACACCCCTCCTCTAATCGACCGGAAAGACGCAGAAGCAAGGCAGATCCTGACGTCTCCGGTATGGAAGGACATACTCGGTATTCCGATGAAGAAGAAGCCGATCTCAGTGAGATGTCTGAGCCAACAGGTCGACGCTCAACACGCCTTACCGGCAAGAAGCAAGCCGAATATTTCAAGGATGAGCTTTCATATCTCCTGAACGATGATTCCGATGATCAACCACGGCGTGGATCCCGACCAAGCAGAGGGCGACCAGCAAAAGGATCCAGAGTACCAACCAGAACGTCGACTCGCACACATCGCAATATGCGATCACAAAGAGATTCTTCCACGGAGCCAGAGGCCGTAGAAGCTCGACGATCGGAGAGGACAAAGACACGCCCACGCCGCAACTTCCGCGAAAGACACGAGGACGAAATCTCGGAGCACTCCGAGGAAGAGGTCAACCCTAGAGTTGTTGGTACAAAAGAATACTTTGCGCGTGTACCGGAGACCGATCCTTTTCGAAGGCGTCATCGACAAGAATGTGATACATGCTATCATGCTGGGGATCATGGAGAGAAGGGACCACTTGTCTTCTGCCAGGGCTGCACAAACTCGTACCATAAAGCATGTCTTGGTTCAAGGGGTACTAGAGAGCACCTGGTCACAAAAGTTGGGGATAACAATTTCATCTTGCAATGCAGAAGATGTATTGGTGTTCCACACGAGAAGGATCATACCGCTCCACATCATGGTGTGTGTGTTGGTTGCAACGAGATCAATGACTTGTCCAAGCCACTACGCTCTCGATTGACGACAAGACAGGAGCAGCTTCAGCGTGAGGAAAATGGTGGTCGCGACCTTATCACCCCTGTCGATCATATTAGTGTCAGCAACATAGCAAATGTTATGTTTCGCTGCGCAACATGTCAACGTGGTTGGCACATGCATCATCTTCCAGAACGGGTGACAGCAACCGCCAGACCCGACGATGAAGAGGAGGAACCGCTGGGCGATACACAGTTGGCCCAAAAGAGATTCGATCACTACCACAGATCATGGATCTGCAAGGACTGTGTGGAGAATCAGAGCCAGATCGATGTTGTTGTCGCTTGGAGGCCAGTCGACATCGATGCATACATACCTGGATACACTTGCGAGATGATGGAGGAGAGCCAGAAGGAGTATCTTCTCAAGTGGCGCAATCAGTCGTACTTGAGGACTACTTGGATGCCTGGTACTTGGGTTTGGGGTATCGCTGTTGGGTCCATGCGTGCAGCTTTCTTGAAGAAACCAGAAAATCAGCTGCCAAAGATGACTACAGCGGATGCCATACCTGAGGAATTCTTCCGTGTCGACATTGTTTTTGACGTCCGCTACACCAGCGTCGTTCGTAACAGCTCGAAGGAGATAGACCTCGCTCGAGTCAAAGAAGTGGATATGGCTTATGTCAAGTACAAAGGCTTAGGTTATGAAGACGCTATTTGGGAGAAGCCACCTGCGTTTTCCGACACAGAACGTTGGGAGGATTTCAAGTCAGCCTACGAGGATTACGTGCTCAAGCTACACATATCAATCCCTCCTCAGAGTACTCTTCGACGACACCTGCAGGCTGCCAAGGAGCAAGACTTTGCAACATCGCTCATTAAGAAGGTTCAGCCTAGCAATCTGACCGGCGGCGAGATGATGACATACCAGCTAGAAGGACTCAATTGGCTGTACTACCAATGGCATCAGAATCAAAACGCTATACTTGCCGACGAAATGGGCTTGGGCAAAACTATACAGCTCATCGGCTTCTTCGCGACAATGGTCCAGGATCACAAGTGCTGGCCATTTCTGGTCGTTGTACCCAACTCGACATGCCCGAATTGGCGTCGAGAACTCAAGAAGTGGGTTCCTTCATTACGAGTAGTGACCTATTACGGTTCCTCGGTGGCACGGAAGTTGACTCATGACTATGAATTGTTTCCCAAGGATAAGTCGAAGGAAGATAGTGATCAACCTGCAAAGAAGGGTCGTTCTGAGGCAAAAGACATCAAGGCACACATCGTCATTGCATCCTATGAATCCATCGTCGAGGAGAAGACTCGCCAGAGCTTGATGAGAGTGCCTTGGCAAGGTCTTGTGGTTGATGAAGGTCAACGCCTCAAGAATGACAAGAACTTGGTCTACGAGTGTCTTTCGAAATTCCAGTTTCGCTTCAAGGTACTGTTGACTGGTACTCCACTTCAAAACAATCCCAGGGAGTTGTTTAACCTCATTCAGTTCCTGGACCGCAGCAAGAATGCCCAGGAACTAGAAGAGAAATACGCCGAGCTGACTCAAGAACATGTCAAAGAGTTACATGACCTTTTAAGACCCTTCTTTCTCCGCCGAACCAAAGTGCAAGTCCTGACTTTCTTACCACCAATGGCTCAAATCATTGTTCCTATCACCATGTCAACCGTTCAGAAGAAGGTCTATAAGTCTATTCTGGCAAAGAATCCTCAACTGATGAAGTCGATCTTCAGTAGAGACGGACCGGTTGCTACCAGAGATCGACACAACCTGAACAATATCCTCATGCAACTAAGAAAGGTTTTGTGTCATCCATTTGTGTACAGTAGGGATATTGAGGAGCGCAATGTTGATACGGCTGTTTCGCACCGCAATTTGGTCGAGGCGTCTTCGAAGCTGCAACTACTTTCGCTCATGCTACCAAAACTCCAAGAGCGTGGTCATCGTGTCCTCCTGTTCAGCCAGTTTCTTGATAATTTGGACATCGTTGAAGACTTTCTAGATGGTATGGGCATGCAGCACAGAAGATTGGACGGCAATGTTTCGAGCTTGGAAAAGCAGAGACGTATTGACGAGTTCAATGCACCAGACTCGCCATATTTTGCATTCTTGCTTTCGACTAGAGCTGGTGGAGTCGGCATCAATCTTGCTAGTGCAGACACCGTCATTATTCTCGATCCCGACTTCAATCCTCACCAGGATATCCAAGCCTTATCGCGAGCTCACCGTATTGGCCAGAAGCATAAAGTGCTTGTAGTTCAACTCATGACTAGGGGTAGCGCCGAGGAAAAGATCATGCAGATTGGCAAGAAGAAGATGGCACTAGATCATGTACTGATCGAACGCATGGAGCAGGACGACGATGCTGGTGTTGATCTTGAAACCATCCTTCGCCACGGTGCGGAGGCTTTATTCGACGACGACGGCACTGACGACATTGCCTATGACTCAGCGTCCGTGGACAAGCTGCTCGATCGGTCCCAGATGGAGGATACGAAGGCAGCTGACGACAAGTCTGCTGAATCGCAATTCAGTTTTGCTCGAATTTGGGCCAACGACAAGTCGACGTTTGAAGAGGGTTTGGCCGATAATGACGGCTCCACTCCTCTAAACTCGAGTGTATGGGACAAGATCCTGCAGGAGCGTGAGCGCTTGCATGCGGAGGAGGAAGCGCGGAAGATCGAGACTTTGGGCAGAGGCAAGCGTAAGCGTCAGGTAAGCGATGCCAAGATGACTTTGTTGAAGGAAAACTGACCTTGGTAGACGGTTGACTATGGTCATCAGGACGCCGAGACGGAATTCACGCCCAAGAAGAAGCCAGAAGAAGAGGACGAGAGCGATACGGACTTCCAAGCCAGATCGGAAGATGTTGAGATGAGTGAGGCGACTGGTGCTGAGGACACTGATGGCACGCCGCAGAAGCAGTCCACGGTCAAAGGTGAGTTGCATCCTTCTGCCTGATGCATGTTGGTACTAATCTCTACAGCACGCCCGTTCAAGCGTGTCAGAGTTCCCACCGGTGCAGCACCCCACTTCAACGGAGATGGCCCGTCGGACTATGTGCCTATCGGCGGGCTTCCAGCTCAGCACAGGTGCTCGGCATGCGAAGAGGTTCATCCGATGGGATGGTGCAGATTAAAAGTG
>Ga0210040_10004396_pt1 | contig 18445 bp, 16 predicted proteins | sample CryGeyCG12114_NA_FD_185462 | JGI IMG/M metagenome (GOLD analysis project Ga0210040, IMG submission 185462) | Groundwater microbial communities from aquifer - Crystal Geyser CG19_WC_8/21/14_NA (SPAdes) (version 2) | ecosystem: Environmental > Aquatic > Deep subsurface > Groundwater | place: USA...
TGATGAGCTGCGTTTTGCCGGGGAAAGAAGAGGTTTTAGCTAATTTGCTCTTACTTGTCAGCATATTAATTAAAGAAGACTTGCCCACGTTAGAACGCCCGATAAAGGCATATTCGGGTAAATCAGTAGCAGGGCATTTGGCAACCGTGGTATTGCTGGAAATAAAAGTGGCCTCTTTAATTATCATAAGGTTTAATTTAAAATGAATGTATAGCCCAAAGCCTTTTCAGCTTTAAAGCAAAGCTTTAGCCAGGTAATTAAATCTTTAAATTTTATGGCTATATATATATTTATAAACCATGCTTTTAAGTTTGTATTTTCAGTTATAGCTATATATTTGCAAAACGAAATATTTAAGATGCAGTGGTTATATATTGCAAAACTAACAGATAAAAACAATAGCCGGTAAATAATAAGCCGGTATTGCTGTTTTTAACATACCAGTAATAAGCCAAATTGCTTTTCTTATTGTCTTAAAAATAGCCCCGCTCTTTATAAAAGCTTAAAAACTTGAGGCATTTATCTGCTTTAAATTAAGATCGGGTAAAACAAAAAGCAGAATTTTATATAATATGTATATTTTCTTATATTAGAGCAAGAATAACCGCTACTTAGAAAGGACCAGCTTATTAAAATAAATTAACCTTCATACTTATGAACCAACCATTACAGAAAGTTTTAAAATGTTCTTTTCTGTTTACTTTTTCTTTCCTGTTGGGTTTTTCGACCTTCGCCCAAAGTAACCGCCAGTTACTTAAAAAAGGCAATAAACTTTATGGCGAAGAAATTTATCGCTCCGCTATTCCATTTTACGAACAGGTATTGGCCGAAGATCCGGATAATGCCACAGCTTTGTTTCGGGCCGGGGTAAGTTATATTTCTTTCGATAAAGAAAAAGCCAGCGATTACATTTACCGGGCCCAGCGCCTAAAGCCCAAGGTTTCTTCGGATGTAGAATATTGGTTGGGCCGCATCGATCACCTGAACTATAAATTTGACGAAGCGATTGCCCATTATCGCTTATACGATGCCAGCCTGAAGAAAAACGACGAAAGAAAAGTAGAATTGGCCCGGCTTATTCAGCAGAGCAAAAACGCTAAAATTAATTTCAACAACCCGAAAGATATTTTCGTGCAGAATATGGGGCCTAACATTAATACCAGTTACTCCGAACACAGCCCCGTAATTGCCTCCGACGATAATTACCTGCTGTTTACTTCGCGGGCCGAAAACGTAACCGGCGGTAAATCCGACCAGTACGGTGAATATTTTGAAGATGTTTTTGAAACGCGCCGTACCGGCACCGATGCCTTTGATAAACCCGCCCCGGTACCCAATATAAATTCTAAATACCACGATGCCGCGATCCAGCTTTTCGATAACGATACCAAATTATTATTGTACCGCGACGAAAACAACGGCGATTTTTATGTGAGCACCCGCGAAAATGGTACCTGGTCGGAGCCCAAATCTATTGGCTCTAATATTAATACCGGTAACTACGAGGGCGATGCCTTTATCACGGCCGATGGCAAACAACTCTATTATTCAACCAGTCATTACTCCGAGAATGGTGATAAAGATATTTATGTTTCGCTGCGCGATAAAAACGGCAACTGGGGTAAACCTAAAAGTTTAGGCAAAGTTATTAACTCCAACGAAGACGACGATAGCCCGTACTTAACCGCAGATGGCAAAACCATGTATTTTACTTCGCGCGGTCATAATTCTATGGGTGGGTACGATGTGTTCGAAACCCATATTGATTCGGTAACCCGCCGCTGGACCAAACCCCAAAACATGGGTTACCCCATTAATACGCCGGATGATGATGCGTATTATCGTTTAAGCCCCGATGGCTCTTACGCTTATTTATCATCTTACCGCATGGGCGGTTACGGCGAAAAAGACATCTGGACCATTAATTATATCCGGAATGTGCTGGTGCGGGGTAAAGTTTATAACATGCGCGATAAATCTGTTATACCGGGCGCTGAACTGGTATTCAGCGGCCAACAAGCCGATAAGAAAGCCATTAACTTCCGCGATGTAACCAAACCAATTGCCGGTGATTATAATGTAAACTTGTTATCCGGAAGAACTTACCAGGTTACGGTTACTAAAGATGGCCGCAATATTGCCACCGAAGCCCTAGAAGTACCCGTTATTACCAACGACACCACCGTATTTGAAAAAGACTTTTATGTACCTTTTACCGATTCGGCCGGTACCACCCGTTTTGCTTTCCGCAAAGTATATTTCGATACCGATGAATATGATTTGCGTCCGGAATCCATTCAGGAATTAGATAATATTGTCGCTATCTTAAAAGCAAACCCTACCATTAATATTTCCATTGATGGCCACACCGACGCCCGAGCTACAGAACAACATAATAAGGAATTAGCAAATAACCGGGCTAAAGCGGCTTACCAGTATTTATTACAAAATGGTATTTCCGATGCCCGCATGATTGTAGTAAGCCACGGCGAACGTCGTCCGGTAGCCTCCAACAATTCTCCGGAAAATATGCAGCTAAACCGCCGCACCGAGTTTACCATTATACCCCGCGCCGGCGAAAAAGTAGAAGATATTAAAATTGAAGGCGGTACGAATAATGAAGGTCGCCTTATCCCTAAAAGAAAATAAGTAAACCCAACCGTATTTAAAGTATTAAATAGGCTAAACAAAAGTTTAGCCTATTTTTTTACAACATATTCTGGAAAATGCAGTTATGAGTTTACTACTTTTGACTTTTAATTCCCATTTATACACATTATGTCGGTAGTTCCATATAAAGATGTGCAGGCGAATAAAAAGTCGCAGGTGGCCCAGATGTTTAACAGCATTGCAGGTAAGTACGATTTTCTCAATCATTTTTTAAGTGCGGGTGTTGATATTTACTGGCGCAAAAAAGCAATCGGTCTTTTAGAATCCAGTCGGCCGCAATTGTTGTTGGATATTGCCACAGGCACCGGCGATTTTGCCATTGAAGCCTTGCGCCTGCAGCCGAAAAAAATTATTGGAGTAGATATTTCGGAAGGCATGTTAGCCGTTGGTCAGGAAAAACTAAAACGTAAAAACCTGACCGACAAAATAGAGTTACAGCTAGGCGATTCGGAAAACTTAAACTTCCCGGACAATTCATTTGATGCTGTAACCGCAGCGTTTGGCGTCCGGAATTTCGAGAACCTGCACCAGGGCTTAAGCGAAATATACCGCGTACTAAAACCAGGCGGCAAAGTAGTTATTCTGGAGTTTTCCAAACCTAGGGCATTTCCGTTTAAGCAAGGTTATAATTTTTATTTCAAGAATATATTGCCCGTTTTCGGGAAGCTTATTTCCAAAGACCGTGCCGCTTACACGTATTTACCAGAATCGGTGCAGGCGTTTCCGGATGGCCCGGATTTTATTAAAATTTTAAAACAAGTAGGATTTAACACAACCGAATGGCATTCACTTACCTTTGGCATCAGTTCCATTTACACCGGTGTAAAATAGTAGCGATCAGCTTTTTTATTTTTTTAGGTTTTTATTCCCCGGTAGCGGCGCAACACATTGTAAGGCAAAATTTGCCGGGCCATGATTTAAAGCCCATGCACTACGGTTTGTTTCTGGCCCTAAACGTTTCCCGGTTTCAGTTGCAGCATTCGCAATATTACGTCAACAATCAAAAAGATACCTTATTGGTTAATCCCCGTTTCGGTCCGGGCTTTATGGGCGGCTTTGTTATAAACCGCCGCTTAACCGATTTTATTGATGCGCGTTTTGTACCAGGTGTTGCTTTTTACTCGCGCTCCATGGTTTTTAACGATAACGGAACCGAAGTAACCCAGGAAATGCCTTCCATAGCTATGGAGTTTCCGTTGCAGTTTAAACTTAAATCGCTGCGGCGCGGCAACGTCCGGATGTATTTTGTAGGCGGCGTAAAAGGAACCACCGATTTCGGCAATAAAAAGCAAGATAATGCCAGTGTGGAACTTGGATTTAAAAACCAGGATGTGGCCGTGGAATACGGGGTGGGTTTAGAGCTATTTTATCCTTATTTTAAATTTGCGCCCGAGCTGCGGTTTTCCAATGGCTTACTAAACCGCTATGCCACCAACAAAAACCCGTATAGCCTGAGTACGCAAAGCCTGCGTTCCAATACCATTACCCTTTATTTCAACTTCGAAAATTAAAAGATGAATAAAATAGCGTTTATAACCGGAGCTACCTCGGGCATAGGCCGGGCCACCGCATTACTGCTGGCGCAACATAATTTTGATATTATAGCTACCGGCCGGCGTACCGAACGTTTGCAGGAGTTAGAAGCCCAGATTACCAATGTGCGGGTAAAGACATTGGCTTTTGATGTGCGCGACAAAGCTGCCGTAAAAGCCGCTATTGCAAGTTTGCCGGACGATTGGAAAAACGTTGATGTGCTGTTAAATAATGCGGGCAATGCCCACGGCTTAGCCCCCATACAAAACGGAGATGAACAGGATTGGGAAATGATGCTGGACATTAATGTGAAAGGCTTGCTTTACGTTTCGAAAGAAATAATGCCTTTGATGATCAACCGGAAAAAAGGGCATATTATTAATATTGGTTCAATTGCGGGCAAAGAAGTATACGCCAACGGCAACGTGTATTGTGCTTCTAAATTTGCGGTTGATGCGCTGTCGCAAGGCATGCGTATAGATTTGAACAAGGAGGGCATAAAAGTATCGGAAATAAACCCGGGTTTGGTACATACGGAGTTCTCGGAGGTACGCTTTAAAGGCGATACTGATCGCGCCGACTCTGTTTACCAAGGCTTTCAGCCGCTGGTAGCCGAAGATATCGCCGACCTGATTTTATTTATGGTTACCCGTCCGGCGCACGTTAATATTGCCGATGTTATTATTTTGCCTACCGCCCAGGCATCGGCTACAACCGTGCATAAAAGCTAAAGCCCGATGCAATTTGTCCGGATAAAAGAAACTTGTTTGTACGTGCAGGATTTGCAACAAACCAAAGATTTTTATCAGGGTAAACTGGGGTTGGAGGTGATCGGGGAAGTAGCCGGGCGTCATCTGTTTTTCCGGGCCGGCGAATCGGTGCTGCTGTGTTTTATTGCCGCCGAATCGGCTAAAAGCCAGCTGGTACCTCCGCACTTTGGTCAGGGCAATATGCATTTGGCTTTTGAGGTTTCGCCGGCAGATTATGCCACTCGCAAAACCGAAATAGAAAATTTGGGAATACCCATTGAAATGGAATACGATTGGGGCCGGGGCTTTCTCTCCTTTTACTTCCGCGATCCCGATCAGCACGTATTAGAGATTGTTATGACGGGTATATGGGAGAAATAATTGGTTTATATCTACGCCATTCCGGAAAGATATACCATTTTGATATATATTTAGGCGCAAAGAAATCTGCTATTTTAAGAAATTATATTTTTATTACCCCAGGTTTTGCCCGGAGAACTGCAGGGGCAATAAGTCACTGGCGGAGTTACAACAGTAAACTTGTCCGTTATCAGCCTGCATGATAATCTTAATAGGGCTTCCCTGCCGGGTTTCGTATTCCGTAATAACCTGGCGGCAACTGCCGCAAGGCCAAGCTGCCTGGTACACCGTGGAGTGAGCAGGGCGGGCCGTTACGGCCAACATCCTAATTTTTGTTGTAGGATTATTGGTTCGGAATCCGAAAAGCGCGGTTCGTTCGGCGCACAAGCCCGAAGGGTAAGCGGCATTTTCCTGGTTATTACCCGTATGCACGCTGCCATCTTCCAATAACAAAGCTGTGCCAACCAGAAATCCGGAATAAGGCGCGTAAGCATTTTGCGTAGCTTGCTGGGCCGCTGTTAATACGTTTTTCTCTGCTTCCGGTAACTCTTCCGGCGAATCAAATACATCAACTTTTATTATTACTTCTAATTTGTGAGCCATACAAAGTGGGCGGCAATTTTAAAAGGGATTAAATGTATAAGTTTATCAGCAGAAAGCCATGTATATTTTTGATAAAGCTCCCGCGAAAACTTATTTTACCTGCATATTAAAAGCAAAATGAAAAATATATTGCTCCTGGGTGCCGGGCGTTCGGCCACTGTACTTATTTCTTACCTGGTTGAACAAGCTGCCCAATATCAATGGCTACTAACCATCGCTGATCTTTCGGTAGAACAGGTAAGTGAACTTTGTTTGCCTGGCAATGTGCGACTAATACCGTTAAATATTCAGGACGAAGATTTAGTTTTAGCCGAGATAGCACAAGCCGATTTGGTTATTTCGATGTTACCGGCAGCTTTTCATCCGGCGGTAGCGAAATGGTGTTTACAAATGAAAAAGAACCTGATTACGGCTTCGTATGTAACACCCGAAATAAAAGCCATGGATGCTGCCGCACAGGATGCCGGTTTAACTTTTCTGATGGAGTCCGGCTTGGACCCCGGCATCGATCACATGTCGGCTATGGCGATCATCGCAAAAATAAAACAGCAGGGCGGGCAAATAAATAGCTTTAAATCATATACGGGCGGTTTAATAGCGCCCGAATCCGATACCAACCCCTGGCACTATAAATTTACCTGGAATCCCCGCAATGTAATAGTAGCCGGGCAAGGCACGGCGAAGTACCTGGAAGGCGGCCAGCTTAAATATATTCCTTACCAACAATTGTTTAACCGGACCGAAAGTTTATCGGTGCTTACCTTAGGAGAGTTTGATGGCTATGCCAATCGGGATTCGTTGCCGTACCGGGAAGCTTACCAAGTACAGGATGTTGCTACTTTAATCCGGGGCACTTTACGCCGGAAAGGATACTGCCAGGCCTGGCACCAATTGGTACAACTGGGCTTAACCGATGATTCGTACTCTTTACCAAACAGCGCCAGTATAACTTATCGAACATTTATTCAGTTGTATCTGCCGGCCCCACAACTGCCAAATCAACCGTGGCACGAGCAATTAGCAAGCTATCTGAATTTGCCTCCGGAAAGTGAAGAAATAGCCCGGATTAAATGGTTAGAATTTCCGGAAGAACCCATTGGATTACCTAACGCTACTCCGGCCCAGATTCTCGAAAAGCTGTTGACCCGGAAATGGCACTTGCGGCCGGAAGATAAAGACATGGTCGTGATGCAGCATATTTTTGAGTATGAGTTGGGTGATCAAAAAAGAAAATTGACTTCTTCGCTAGTGGTAATAGGAGAGGATAACCAGCGGACAGCCATGGCGAAAACGGTGGGTTTACCGATAGGCATTGTCTCTAAACTCATGCTGCAAAATCAGATTACGCATAAAGGAATCTTGATTCCTACTTTAGCGGATATTTATGAGCCGGTGTTGGCAGAACTGGAAAAATATGGGTTACATTTTGTGGAAGAAGATTGTGTTTTAATGTAATAATTTCGAAAGTTGATATAGATAAGTACAATGACAGGAATGAGCTTATATAACTTGTTGCTACCTTGTTTAGCGTAACATGAGTTGCTTTTAACTTTCAATCTTTATTCAAAAAGCACTTAAAGTAGTTTTTGTGTTCGCTAGAATTGCTGCTAACATACTTTGTTTGGGCCATTTATTGGTTTGGTCTCCCGGCTTCATAAGCAAATTATGCTTCAATCTTTATAGCGGCCAGAGGCCGGCTTTTTCCTATCACGGGCGGGACGCCCGCGATAGGAAAAAGCCGGCGTAAATATTAATCGGCATAGATGTATTATTTGGCAGCTACTGGAATAGTTAAAAGATCAGGTAATAATCTTTTAATAATTGGATAAATTCTGATGTGTACGTGTTATCCGAGTAATGAATACAAAGCATTTTTTCCGGCGGATTGGCAGCAGGAGTGGGGCCGAAAGACTGAATGGTACGAATATGTTTACCGGCGACTTTGGTAAAAATCAGTAGCTTTTCCTGCACGTATAAATTTTTCTCTTTTGCCAATTGTTCGAAATGTTTGCTCTCGTGCGGCGGCAGCAGCATATATAACAAACCTTTTTCCGTAAGCGATGCCGAGCAGAATTGAATAATTTCGGCAAAAGAAAGTTCGTGGCTGTGCATGGCTACGTTTCTGGCTTCGTCCGGAGACTTATAAGAGCGCTGGTAAAAAGGCGGGTTGCACAGGATTACATCGTATTGCTCCTGGTTTTCTATAGCAAATGCCTGTAAGCTGATGGGTATTACCTCAATGCGGTCCGCCCAAGGACTGTGCACTATATTTTCGCGGGCTTGCCGGGCCGCTTGCGCATCAATTTCAATGGCGGTAATGTGGGCTTCGGAACGTTGGGCGACCATTAACGAGAGTAAGCCGGTGCCGGTGCCGATATCCAATATTGTCCAGGCGCTGTTTACGGCGGCATAAGCCCCCAGCAGGCACGAATCGGTACACACCTTCATGGCGCATTTATCCTGCCCTACCCGGAACTGCTTAAACTGAAAATAATCGTTCGGCACTTGAAATTACTTTGTGGCAGCAGCGGCTTCGTAACCTTGATCGATGAGTAAGTTAGGTGCCAAAGCGCTTTGCACCGCCATGGTATCGCAGCGTTCGTTTTCCGGATGACCGGCGTGGCCTTTGATCCAGACAAATTTTACCTGGTGCTGGGTGTAAATGCGTAAAAACCGGGCCCATAAATCGCCGTTGGCTTTACCCGCGTAGCCTTTCTTTTGCCAGCCGTACACCCACTTTTTCTCCACAGCATCTACCACGTATTTAGAATCGGAATAAATCGTAACCGGAATATTATTCGTCTTTATCGCTTCCAGGCCCACAATTACGGCCAAAAGCTCCATGCGGTTATTGGTAGTAAGCCGGAAACCCGCAGTAAGCTCTTTGGTATGTTGTTTAAAACGCAGAATGGTGCCGTAACCGCCCGGACCCGGATTGCCGCGGGAGGAACCATCGGTAAATATTTCAATCATATAATAGTCTACAGTCCATGGTACATCGTCCACAGCAATTACTTTGTATAAAATAGAAAGTATTAAAAACGCTCATCTTATATTTAGCTTATCTTATATTTAAGAGAGCTAGTGCTTGATAAACTATAGATTGTGGGGTAATGGAATAACTGATAATTTGTTTCAGGTGAAAACACACTGAAACGGCGGCCAGGATTCCCAACAGACAAATCTTTATGGAGCACTAGGGTTGACTATTTCTTTTAAAAGAATTACCTAATCTTCAGTTTTCAGCTTTAAATGTAAAATTTCTAACCTTTATTCTTATTTAAAAATTAATATTACTTTTAAACAGCTTAATGGCAATCGCCAGCAAAATTACGCCAAAAACCTTACGCAGAATATCGGTGCCGGCCGGGCCTAGTTTGCGCTCCAACCAACCCGAAGATTTTAGTACCACGTACACAAAAATCAGGTTTAGTATAATTCCCACAATAATATTGGGCAAGGAGTAAGCGGCTCTTAAAGATAATAAAGTAGTCATGGTGCCGGCACCTACAATTAGCGGGAAAGCCAGGGGCACAATAGAACCAACGCCGGTTGTAGTATTGGTTTGGAAAATGTGAACGCCCAGCACCATTTCCAAGCCCATTAAAAATATAACAATGGCGCCCGCCATAGCAAAAGAGGCATAATCTAAACCAAACAGTTTCAGAATTTCGTGGCCCAGGAATAAAAATACAATCATTAATATTCCGGCCACCAAAGTAGCTTTTTCCGAATGAATAACGCCTTCGCGTCGGCGCAATTCTATTATAATAGGAATAGAACCCATAATATCAATAACAGCAAACAAGATGAGCGTTACCGAAAATATTTGTTTTAAATCTAGCATGATAGCAAGCTATATTAACAAAGAAAAAAACAGAATTAAATTTATCTGCGGGCTAATAATTCTTTTGGATAAATGATATTCAAAATAAAAAGAAGTTTTACCCCTGAATTTTATTTGTACCCAAAAGTGCCCCTTAACTACAACTTTGTTTTTATTGAGAGTTAGTGCGGAAAAAATGCTTTAAAGCCTCAAATTCTTCATCGGTATGGGCCGGGAAATTGGCAATCCGGAAGGTGTTTTTAGCCCAGGCGCCATAGCCGTTTCCCAGCATAATATCGCTGCGTAAGGCATTCTTTTTTAATTCATCGATTACCTTTTCTTTTCCTTCTACGGCTATAACCGTGGCGGAGCGTACTTCCTGATTGGTAACCAGTAGCTGAAAATCCGTGAACTCTTCCAGAAACTGGTAAAAATCCTGAGCCCGTTTTACCAAATGCTGATCGATGATTTTAATAGCTTCCCGTTCTTCCATTACCTTGTACATGAGGTATATATCCAGCACATTAGGCGTAATGGAAGTCTGGTAATTCAGCATCTTCTCGTATAAAGTTACCAAACTGTTGTAGTGGCCTTTTTCTTTTATTTCTTTGGCGCGGAAAATAGTGCGGGGCGAGCAAACCATAATGCCTAAGCCGGCAGGCAAACCAAAACATTTTTGTACGGAAGCAAACCAGATATCGGCTTTTATATATTTTAAAGCCATGCCGGCCATAGAAGAAGTAGCGTCTACGGCTATAAGCTGATCGCGGAACCGGTTAAATAAGTTTAGAATCGTATTTTCCTTTATCTGGGTTCCGTTTGAAGTTTCGTTCTGGGTGATACAAATAATTTCTGCATCTTCATCAACGGCCAGGTCCGGTACATTCAGTTCCTCGTTTAAGTCCCATTTGGTACCGGCCGATTTTGGTTTTATTTTTTTTACATAGTCCAGCCATTTCTCACCGAAAGCCCCATTGTACAAATGGTAACTTTTGTAGCGGGTCAGGCTTTGGGCTATAATTTCCCAGCACTCCGTAGCCGACGATACAAAATAGATATAATAATCTTGCGGAATGTTTAATTTTTTGCGAAGCAAAGCTACCAGGCTTTTGGTTAAATGCACAAAGCGGTCGCTGCGGTGCGGAATACTCAAAATGCCTTCGTCGTAAGCCTGGGTGAGGTAATCTCTAACTTCGGGGTAAACTTTGGCGGGGCCGGGATAAAAGGTAAGCATGGGCTGTAGTTTTAGCCGCTGAGGCGCGGAAATGTAAATAGAAACGGAAATGAACCAATACCGGAAGCCGGCTAGGCATTCTTAAATTCGAAACCTACTTTTTTGGGTTTCAAGCTTAAAAAATAATGCAGCGCCAGCCGGTAGCTTTCTAAACCAAAACCACTGATACTACCAATGCACCGGCCAGCAATCATACTTTTATGTCGAAACGCTTCGCGGGCATAAATATTGGATATATGCACTTCTATTACGGGTGTGGTAATAGCCGCCAGGGCATCGGCCAAAGCTACCGACGTATGGGTATAGCCACCCGCATTTAACAATATACCTTTATAAGTAAAGCCAATTTCGTGTATTTTGTCAATTAAAGTGCCCTCGTTGTTAGACTGAAAATATTCCAGTTCCAGGTCCGGAAAAGCATTTTTTAACTCTTCAAAATAATCTTCGAAAGAGCGATTGCCGTAAACCGATTTTTCGCGCACGCCCAGTAAATTCAGGTTAGGCCCGTTTATGATCATTAATTTCATGGACGGAATTTCTGTTAAAGCCATAAAAAATTTGTAAGGTGCAAAGGTAAGGAAGTAATCAGATAAGTATAAGCAGAAAAACCTCTGGGTTTAACTTATTTTGTTTAACCACCGGACTTGGGTACAAAAACTTAAATCAAAAAGAACTAAATCGATTGGCAAATAGCGGCTGTTAAATTTTTAAAAGTTAAATACGCAGCTGTTTAGGGAAAACTCAGCTTGCAGTTGAATAAGCCTCAAATGAAAAACCAGTTCTAAAACCTTGGTATTCCGGCTGGCCTATAAACTTAATTTAAATATTATTATGCTCTGATTCTGACAAATTATGTTTAATTACCCGTCCAAAACTGTGAAAAATACCAGAGCAAAATTTATCTGCAGAGCCCTACATTTACGTTATTTTTTAAATAATTGTGTACTCAGAAAAAAGGCATAATGATTGCTGCTACTTGCCTATGACATGGTCTGTTTGTATAAAACAGTTTGAAGAATATTTACAACTTGAAAAATCCTTATCGGGCAATTCTGTTGAGGCTTATCTGCGCGACATCCGGAAACTAAAACAGTTTTTGGAACTCAAAGGCAATAAGGCAACTCCCCAGGAAGTAAATTCAACCCAAATTCAGGAATTCCTGGCTTGGGTAAACGAATTGGGCATGACCCCACATTCGCAGGCGCGTACTTTATCGGGTATCCGGGCGTTTTTTAAGTTCCTGATTATGGAAGATTTGCTGCCCGCCGACCCTACCGAAACCATAGAAGCACCCAAACTGGACCGTAAATTACCGGATACCTTAAGTGTAGAAGAAATAGAAGCGTTATTTAGCGCCATTGATGTTTCTACCCCCGAAGGAGCCCGGAACAAAGCCATGCTGGAAACTTTATACAGCTCTGGTTTGCGCGTGAGCGAATTGGTAGAGTTAAAAATAAGCAACTTCTATGAGTCGATGGGGTTTTTAAAAATAACCGGCAAAGGCAATAAAGAACGTTTGGTACCCATTGGCCGCGATGCGCTGAAATACATTAGAATTTACCTGGATGGTATCAGAAGCCATTTAGATATAAAAAAAGGCAACGAAGATTTTGTATTTCTTAACCGCCGGGGGGCCAAACTCACCCGCGTTATGATTTTTACTATTATTAAAGAACTGGCCCGTAAAGCAGGTTTAAACAAGCAAATAAGTCCGCATACGTTCCGGCATTCTTTTGCTACCCATCTTATCGAGGGCGGTGCTGACTTACGAGCCGTACAGGAAATGTTGGGCCACGAATCTATTACCACTACCGAAATTTATACCCACCTGGACCGGGATTACCTGAAACAGATTATCAAAGATTATCATCCCCGAAGCTAATTTAATCTGGTGTACTTTCTTTTGTCTGCCAAGAAATAGATAGCTAGCAAGATAGATATCCTGTTTTACGCTTTATTGCTATAATCCTAATGGTTTTTTATCGGCAAAAAGGCAAACACTGTTAAAATAAAAAGTCCGGGTATTTACCCGGACTTTTTTATTGAAGTTATAATAAAGGTTACTTCTTATCTGATTTTAAAGATATATTGAACGGCTATTAAGCTTTGATATTAAGTTTTATACGATAGACAACTTAAATTCTGGCGTATAAGATTTTATGTATTGCAGCAGTGTATAAATAAATAAAGACATGCCAACTATTTCTAAAGTTTCCTCAATCGTCATTACTACCATGTAAGGCAAGCTGGTATCTCTTACACCAGTAGAACCTTGGTAAATACTGCCACCAATCATTTCAAAACCTATAACTCCCAATACGTAAATAGCGCCGGAAACAAAAAATAAAACTTTCATTTGGGGAGGTAAGGCTAAAAAGAATTTAAGATAAGCAATACCGAAAACTACTACGAATAATCCGCCGGCAATAACCCAGGAAAATCTCAGGTAGCCGGTAAGTTCAAATTTTTGTCTTAAAGGCTCAATCAATAATTCATGAAAACTGACTGCCTCGTCTATCGAAAGCCCCAGGAAAATAATTGCCAACACGGCCCAATGAATAGTAAAAGAATCTTTTTCCTTTTTTTTCAGAACTGCAATCAGGCTCAGAATGAAAGCTGCGGTAAGCAAAAGAATAGCCGAATAATAAGTAGGTAAACTATCTTCCCGATCGAAATAAAATTTATCTCTGGCTGGAAAAGTAAAGCCCAACTGATAACTTATTACTACCAGCAAATTTAATAATATCAAAGCAATGGCTGCTAATGCCAGGTATTTTAATGCAGAAGAAACTTTAAGTTTTAAAGTCGGTTTCTTTTGTTTTTCATTTTGCGGATAAAAATGAATAATCTCAGGATTAGAAGTTGAATACAGCTGTTCTTCAGTTAGTTGGTTTGTAAAGTTTGGCATAGATAATAAAAGTTAGAAAGTTTATAACTTAACATTAATTTAATGTTAAGTTAACAATTTGATAATATATATACCAATATAGATGTAAATTTGTTTATATTTTTTAAAAGGGTTTTATAAGGTTTATTGTTTATAAAGGTATATTATTAATAAAATATTGGCTTTTATTGTGTATAACCTACCAAAATTCCTTAAATAGAAGATAAAATAGGACTAAGCCGAGGCTTAAATTAAAGTAGTGTTTGATAAACTATAGATTGTGGGGTAGTGGAATAACTGATAATTTGTTTCCGGTGAAAACACACTGAAACGGCGGCCAGGATTCCCGACAAACTAATCTTTATGGAGCACTAGATAAGATTATCATTTTAATTCGTCAACCGGAGAAAATAAAATTTATTATTCGGTGACCATTAATTTGCCGGAATGCTTCTAACAATTAATTGCCGTAACTATATTTTGAAAACAGATAGCATTATGGTAAAGCAATACAAACAGAATAACTAATTACCCGATAATTGCCTTTGTTTGCTTTAATAAAGAACCATACAGCACATAGATGAGTTACTCATAGCCAGCGCGGCGGCACCAATAACAATCATAGATTACTTAAAGGCTAAGGCGTAACATAGCATTTGCATAATAGCAGGAAAGGTTTCCTAGAAGTTACTAGAACTATCACTTTGCTTAAGAAACGTTAGATAAGATTAGTCCCGAAAAACTTGTTCCCTAACTTCTTTTTTTACCGGCACATCATTTGTTTTTATTTTTCCGGTATACAAATACCGGAAAAATAAAAATACAGCTACTAAAACCTCTCCTAACGTAAATATTAGTTTTGATAAAATATCGGCTTCCACAAAGTAATAAGAGAAAACCAATGCCCCAATAGTAGCTAAGAGCCAGAATATTGGTCTGTATTCCAAATCTTTAACCTGACGGTACTCTTTCATAAAAAAGCCCGAATACCCGATATACATAAAACTGATAAAGGTAATAATAGCAGAACTGATAATGCCGTACATAGGCAGGAAAATCAGGTTTAGTGCCACATTTAATACCCCGGCAACAAAAGATATCTTCCATAAGGATTTGGTTTTTTCCTTATACATCAATTTGTTTAACACTGCCAGATACATCGGGCGATAATTGTAGCTCATCAGGATGATAATTGCAAGCGGATAGGCTTGTTGCAGGTCTTTGTTTTTTACTAAAAATACAAAGATTTCTTTCAGCCATATACAAAGGGCCATGCTTAATAATAAAAAACCGATTTGTATAATATAAGTCATTTTCCGGGCTTCGGCCTGGGAGTTCAAGGTGTTTTTCTTATAAAGTTGCAGGTACATGGGGCCCGAAGCAGCACCCACGGCATCGCTGAAAGACCCGAAATACCCGCCAAAAGTATAGGCTATGTTATAAAGACCAATGCGGTTGATATTAATGCCTACAACATCCATTACAATCCGGTCGGATGATTGCAGTAAGAAAGGAGCAAAGTAATGCGGGATAGCGGGTAAAGATATTTTCAGATTTTTTTTAACGGTTTTAATTTTAAAATTAAAAATAGGGGTAAGGCCATTTTTAATGTAAGTAGGATAGAAAAAAAGAATGAAGCTAATTAAATTGCTCACAAAAATAGAGGAAAACCAGCCTACATACCCTAATTTTAAATAAGCTATAAAAAAGATATTTAAACCCACAGAAAACAGACCCGTCAGGGCCGTTCTGATAGCTAAAGTTGTTGCTTGTTGAGTTAGGTGATAATATTTAAAAGTAAGGTTAAGTGTAGGTTCTATTAAGGCCATCGGGAAAACACACAACCCGATGATGATCCATTTGTTATCGGCTACTTCATCGGGTAACATCAGGTATAAAACACAGCCAATAAATAAAGCATAAACTATAGCCCACAAACTCAAAAATCCATGCATTTGTCGCCACAGAATTTTATAATGATTGGGGCTGTTTACGAAAGAATTGGAGAAAACAACATTGGTGCCTAAATACTGTAACGCACTAAAGGCAGCTATATAGGCTCCAACAGTGCCAAAGGTACCATAATCTAAAGGAGTTAAATACTTGGTATTAATGGGTAAGGCAAAAAAGCCGGCAATGCGTGGTATTTGCGGCGCTAAACCATATAATGCGGCTCGGGAAACTAACTTTTTTAACACTTGGGTTTAATTAATGTCTGTAAATCGTATTCGTTTTATTAGATTCTATGATCTTATAATTTAGGGTGAAACAACATTGATACAGAATAAAGACTCTCTTCCTTTTGCACTAATGTTACGTATATATTAAATATTTGTTATATTTTGTAAATATAATATTTTCTTTCAGTTTAAAAACTATTTTTTTTCATTTTATTAAAATATTCATTGAATTTAGCTGGTGATCAGCAAAATTGTTTTAAAGAGGGATTAGTTTTTACGTTGCTGTGGCTGATAACGGGAAGCGCAATAATCAGCACCTTAATTAGGCTTTAAATTACGTTGCAGACTTGCTTTTACGAGAAGGTAATAATGCTGGAGCTGACTGCGATAATAACCGTAGAGTGCAGCAGGAGGGTTAAGCCGTTGTAAAAAGTAAGAGTAAAAAAAGAAGATATCTTGGGGCTGGAGGCAAATGGCAGAACTTGCGATAAACTAAGATGCTGCCAGTGGAACTTTGACCGGGGAAGGTTTTTTTTAATTATTATTAAAATACGCTGTTGATCTGACTTATACTCATTTCATTAACTCACATTTAAAATATATTGTAAGGCAGCACAAGCGGGTTCTTTTCTATAGATAGTGGATCAGTTCTATGCGTCTCCATTGGGGAAGGGAACCTTGGTAATAAAGTAGATTTAAATTTTTCTGGACGTTGCGGCACTTGTCTTTTACCTAACAGAAAATTTATGATAGTCTCAAAGCATACAACAAACAGCATTAAAACAAAAGGAAGTACAAGTACCCCAATCTGAAGAGCTGCTTTTATCGTGTTTTCTAAAAAAACTTTATTAAATTTTAGTGTACCTGCATCACTTAATAGAGTTAGGGGTAATAATAGCGCTACAAGTGCTATAGCCAGGAGCAAGCCATTTATGGTAGAGGGCGAATCGTTTTTAGATAAATCTCTTTTATCTTTAAACGTGTTAGTATATAAGACACTAATAAAAATAGTCCCTGTCAGGCTTCCGTATATGATAAGTAAGGTATGCATTCCCAAAAATGGTAATGCCGAATTACCTGAATATTAACGAAATGTTAAGTTATGGTTAACATCTATAAATTTGTATAAATAAGCGCCAGCATATAATAAACAATAATCCATATAACTTATAAGCTTATAAGTAATTAGATAAAATAACTTTAATTAAACAAGAAAGTAAATATCTCATTATTAAGTATTTATTCACTCAATTACTAATTCACTATTTCTGTCATTGTACTTATATGCCATAATGGTATTATATTTTTAATACTAGCAATTCCCATCGCTTCAGAAGCAAAATTTATTGTACTTGTATGGTACAAATACCAAGTACTTTATAGAGAACGTCGTAACTTATCGGAATTAAATATTGCCGAAAAAGGTAAATAGTTCCCCGCCTAAACTTAGGCGGGGTTAGGGGCGGTTGTTTTCCTTAAATTGATTTTCAACAAGTTCTGTCGCGATCTATAATCATTAAAGATATTTAAGTAAATGGTATAATTTATATTAAGCCCTTATTTAACGGGTAGGGGAGTACAACAGGTGCACCAGTAACGAAAGGCAGGAAAAGCCTAAACCTACTGCTACTACACCTGGCCATTGCCACAATTGCCACGCCTGGCTGGCCAGCAAAGTGCCACTGGCGCCGCCAATAAAATAAGTAAACATATAAACTGTATTCAGACGGTTGCGGGCCTGGGGATTTAAAGCAAATACGGTAGTTTGGTTGGCAATATGGGTAGCTTGTAAGCCGATATCTAAAAGAATAACGCCGGCCACCAAGCCAATGATGCTGGTACTGAATAAGCCGAATATAACGTAAGAAATTATTACCATTAAGAGCATAATGGTAACCATGTTTTTGGTTAAACCTTTATCGCTGGCCCGGCCTACCAGCGGGGCCGCCAGGGCGCCCACGGCTCCTACCAAGCCAAAAGCTCCCGCTACATCGCTGCCGGCATTAAAAGGTGGGGCGGCCAGTAAAAACACCAAAGTTCCCCAAAAAGCCCCAAAACCGGCAAAAGCAAAAGCTCCTCTTACTGCAGCAAGCCTGAGCAAGGGCTCGTTTTTTACAAAAGGAACCAACGATAGCATCAGGCTCTTATAAGAACCTTTATATTCTGGTTGAACTTCCGGCAGCAGAAAAAAGATAGCGAACCACAGGAGCAACATAATACCCGCCGCTATAATAAACATGGCACGCCAGCCCAGGTGTTCGGCTACCAGGCCGCTAATGGTGCGCGACAGTAAAATACCAATGAGCAAGCCACTCATAACCGTGCCCACGGCTTTTCCGCGCACTTCGGGGCGGGCCAGTTGTGCCGTTAAAGGAATAAAAAGCTGAGGTACTACCGAGGCGG
>Ga0210040_10004397_pt1 | contig 18441 bp, 17 predicted proteins | sample CryGeyCG12114_NA_FD_185462 | JGI IMG/M metagenome (GOLD analysis project Ga0210040, IMG submission 185462) | Groundwater microbial communities from aquifer - Crystal Geyser CG19_WC_8/21/14_NA (SPAdes) (version 2) | ecosystem: Environmental > Aquatic > Deep subsurface > Groundwater | place: USA...
CCGCGCCCGCCGCAGACATCAATGCCACCACCCCGACCACGACACGCAACATGTTGATCTCCTCTTGTGCTGCTCAACGTGCGGCGTCGGGCATGGCTCCCATCTGAACAACCCGAGTTGCCGGGCGATTGCAGCGCTGCAACAAAGCGCTATGTCGACTGCTATGAGCGTGCTCGTCATCGACAATTACGACAGCTTCACCTGGAACCTGGTCCACTACCTGCAAGAGCTGGGGGCTGAGGTGGACGTCGTGCGCAACGACGCGATCTCGGCGGGGCAGGCCTTGTCGTCGGGCGCGCAGGCGTTCCTGATCTCTCCCGGCCCCTGCACGCCTACCGAGGCCGGGGTCAGCCTTGACCTTGTCGCGGCAGCCGCCGACGCGGGCCGGCCGCTGCTGGGCGTGTGCCTGGGCCACCAGGCGATCGGCCAGCATTTCGGGGGCAAGGTGGAACGCGGCGGGCTGATGCACGGCAAGACGTCCCCTGTTCTCCACGACGGCACCGGCCTGTTCGAGGCGCTGCCCAGTCCCTTCACCGCGACCCGCTACCATTCGCTGATCGTCAACGACGTGCCCGAGGAGTTGCACGTCAATGCACGCGCGGAGGACGGAACCGTCATGGGCTTCCGTCACGCGACGCTGCCGATCCATGGCGTGCAGTTCCACCCCGAATCGATCGCGACCGAACATGGCCACGCGATGCTCGCCAACTTCCTGCGCGCTGCCGGATTGCCGGTTCGGAATCGCGAGCCTGCGTGACCACGCTCGCACTGCTGCCCGATCCGGCGACGCCGCTATCACGCGAATCGGCCCGTCTCGCCTTTTGCGACGTTCTCGATGGTCGCGCTTCAGAGGACGCGATCGCAGCTTTCCTTATCGGATTGGCCGAGCGAGGCGAGACCTCGGTAGAGATTGCAGAGGCCGCCCGCGCCATGCGCGACCGCCTGCTTCCCATCGACGCGCCCCCCGGCACGGTGGACGTATGCGGCACCGGTGGTGACGGGCACCACACGCTGAACGTCTCCACCGCCGTTTCCCTGGTCGTCTCGGCCTGTGGCGTGCCCGTCGCCAAGCACGGCAACCGCGCCGCGAGCTCAAAGGCAGGCGCGGCCGACACGCTGGAGGCACTTGGCCTCGACATGGAGCGTGCCGGCGCCACCGCATTCGATACGCTGCACGAACTCGGCATCGCGTTTTTGTTCGCTGCCAACCACCATCCCGCAATGAAGCGGATCACGCCCATCCGCCGCCGCATCGGCCGGCGCACCATCTTCAACCTCATGGGCCCGCTCGCCAATCCCGCCGGGGTGACACGCCAGCTGATCGGCATTGCCCGGCCGGACTATGCCCACGTCTTTGCCGCCGCGCTTGAACAGCTCGGCACCGAGGCTGCACTGGTCGTCTCCGGTGAAGAAGGGCTGGACGAGCTGTCGGGCGCGGGCTCCAGCGTGGCCGTTTCGGTCGGCTCGATCACGCTCCCCGGCCGCATCGCGCCGGAGGATGCCGGCCTGCCCCGGTCTCCCATCAGCGCGATCCGTGGCGGCGACGCCGCACACAATGCCGCGGCGCTCCGCCGATTGTTGGCGGGGGAGCAAGGCCCTTATCGTGATGCCGTTCTTCTCAACGCAGCGGCGGCGCTGGTCGTCTCCGGCCGCGTGACCGCATTGGCGGACGGCGCAAGGCAAGCAGCCGACGCGCTCGATACCGGCCAGGCAAACGCGCTGCTCGACCGCTGGATCGCCTACTGATGACCACCATTCTCGACAGGATCCTTGAAACCAAGCGCGCGGAGGTTGCCGTCCGTCGTGCCACCACGACGCTGGACGAGCTCGATCGCCGCATCGAGGAGGTGACCGCTCCGCGCGGCTTTCGTGCGGCCCTTGATGCACGCACGGGCCCCGCGCTGATCGCAGAAATCAAGAAGGCCTCGCCCTCCAAGGGGCTGATTCGCCCGGACTTCGATCCGCCGGCTCACGCGCGCGCCTATCAGGCAGGGGGCGCCGCCTGTTTGTCGGTGCTGACCGACGAACAATGGTTTCAGGGCTCGGACGACTTTCTTGTTGCCGCACGCCAGGCGGTGGCGCTGCCGGTGCTGCGCAAGGAGTTCATGATCGATCCCTGGCAGGCAACCGAAGCACGCTCGCTCGGCGCCGATGCCATCCTGCTGATCGCCGCCGCGCTGTCGGACGACCAGATGGCGGAGATCGAGGCCTGTGCGCTGGAATGCGGCATGGACGTGCTGGTCGAGGTCCACGACGCCCGCGAACTAGACCGCGCGCTGCGGCTGCGCACCCGGCTGATCGGGGTCAATAATCGCGACCTTCATACCTTCACAGTTGACCTCAACCGCACGCTCGAGCTGGTCGCCCGCGCGCCGCAAGACTGCACTTTCGTCGCCGAAAGCGGGATTACCGGCCGCGCTGATGTGGACACGTTGATGGCACGCGGCGTGCACTGCTTCTTGGTCGGGGAGACGCTGATGCGGGCGCCGGATGTCGAGGCCGCGACGCGCGAGCTGATCGGGTGAACGGCCTCACCCACCTCGACGACACGGGTGCGGCCCGCATGGTCGATGTCGGCGGCAAGGCGGTGACCGCTCGCGAGGCGACCGCCACCGGCCGCATTACCCTGTCTTCCGCGGCGCTCGCCCTGGTCAACGATGCCGCCGCCAAGAAGGGCGATGTGCTGGCTGTTGCCCGGATCGCCGGGATCATGGGTGCCAAGCGCGCTGCCGACCTGATCCCGCTCTGTCATCCCCTGCCGCTGACCAAGGTGTCAGTGGACCTTCGCCCCGACGCTACCGGTATCACCGTGACCGCGATTGCCGCGACAGAGGGCAAGACCGGGGTCGAGATGGAAGCGCTGACGGCCTGCTCGGTCGCGCTGCTGACCGTGTACGATATGGTCAAGGCGGTTGACGGGGAGATGGTGATCGACGGCGTCCGCCTGCTTGCCAAGAGCGGCGGCCGATCGGGCGACTGGACTGCAGAAAGGGGCGCTGACCAATGACGAACCTGCCACGTGTCGGCCAAGCGACCGTAGCCCTGATGGCGCTCACTGCGGCCGCTCCGGCGCCGCGGCCCGTTTCGGCCTATCTTGGCGGGCGTGCGGTTCAGCAGGCGGACGGCTCGCTTTCGATCGGCTGGCCCGGTGCTTATCTGGAAGGGCGGTTCACCGGCACCGCAGTGCGGGTCCGCTTCCAGACATCGACCGACCATCTGCGCCTACTGATCGACGGGGAGGAAAAGCGCCGCTTCGATCACCCCGGCCCCGACCCGGTCGATGCCGTCGTCGGCGGGCTGCGGCCAGGCACGCACGTCGTGCGGCTGGAGAAGCTGACCGAAAGCCAGGAAGGCGGCTTCCGCTTCATCGGTTTCTACACAGCCGCTGATGCCAAGCCGCTGCCCCCTCGCCCTCGTGCGCGCCAGATCGAATTCATCGGCGACAGCTACACGGTGGGTTATGGCAATACCTCGCCCACCGCGACTTGCACGCGGCAGGAGATCCACGACACCACCGACAGCCAGCGTGCGTTCGGGCCGCTGGTGGCGCGGCGATTTGATGCCGACTACCGGCTGAACGCCTATTCCGGCTTCGGCATCGTCCGGAACTATAATGGCACGTCGCCGACGCGCAGCCTGCCTATCGTCTATCCACAGCTAAAGCCGGACGACGCCACCCATCTCGACCCCGGCGATCCCAAATGGCGGCCGCAACTGTTGGTCGTGAACCTCGGCACCAATGATTTCTCGACCGACCTTCACGCCGGGGAACAATGGCCCGACCTGCCCGCGCTCCAGACCGCTTATCGCCAGCGCTATGTCAGCTTCCTCACCGAGCTTCATGCGAAGCAGCCACAGGCTCGCGTGATCCTGATGGGCAAGCCCCAGTTCTACGATCAGGTGGCGCAGGTTTCGACAGCGGTGAACGCGCGCTTCCCCGGCTGGACCACGCCGGTCCGTTTCGACGGGCTCGCCTATAGCGGCTGCAACGCCCACCCGTCGATGGCCGACGACCGGATTCTTGCCGAGCTGCTGGTGGGTACGATCAACAAGTTTCCCCTTGGCTGGCGCGCTGCGCCCGCGCGCTGACCGGCACCATCCGGCCGCCCGACTGTTATGGGGATCGTAACGGGGGCGAACCATGAATCAGGCATTGCTGGCGGGGTTTTGGGGGCTGGTCGGCGGTTCGGCGCTGGTTCTCGGGGCGGCCGTGCCATTCATCGTCTCCCTGCCTCAGCGGGTTATCGCTGCGGTGATGGCTGTCGGATCGGGCGTACTCATCTCCGCCGTCGCCTTCGACCTGATGGATGAAGCCTATCACCGTGGAGGTTTTGCCGCGACGGCGGCGGGGTTCCTGGGCGGCGCGCTGGTTTATACAATCGCCAACATCATTGTTTCTCGCCGTGGCGCTCGCCACCGAAAGCGCTCCGGCAGCAATCCGGAAGAGAGTCAGCCGCACGCCAGTACTGACCAGGGGCCGGGCACCAATACAGGCCTCGCCATTGCGATCGGCGCGCTGCTCGACGGCATTCCAGAATCAGTCGTAATCGGCACTAGCCTAATCGGCGGCAAGGGTGTCAGTGCGGTCGTGGTCGCGGCGGTGTTCCTGTCCAACGTGCCGGAAGGACTCGCCAGCGCCGCCGGCATGCGTCAGGCAGGCCGCAGCGCCCGCTACATCTTCAGCGTATGGATCGGCATCGCGATCGCCTCCGGACTCGCGGCATTGCTGGGCAACGTCGCACTTGCTGGTGCCGCTCCTTCCTTTGTGGCGGCGGTGACGGCCGTTGCGGCGGGCGCGATCCTGGCCATGCTGGTCGACACCATGATCCCCGAGGCGACCGAGGCCACCCATGATTATTCCGGCCTGATCGCCGTCGCCGGGTTCCTTGCCGCGTTCTGCCTGACAAAGCTTGGTGGCTGATCCAATGACGTTGCTCCCTGTCGATGAAGCGCAGTCCCGCCTGTTCGCCCTAGCCGATACTCTCCCGGTCGAGCACGTTCCGCTCGCCGACGCTATAGGCCGCTGGGCTGCGGAGGACATTGCTGCCCGTCGAACTCAGCCTGCGGCGACTCTGTCCGCCATGGACGGCTATGCGCTTCGCTTCGAAGACATGCCCGGGCCGTGGCGGGTCGTGGGCGAGAGCGCGGCCGGCGCCCCTCACCCCCTGCCTGTCGCAGCGGGTGAGGCGGTGCGGATCTTCACCGGGGCCGCGCTGCCGCCGGGCACCGACACGGTGTTGGTGCAGGAGGAAGCCGCTCGCGATGGTGCGACTCTGTCGCTTGCTGGCGAGGGTCCACCCTATCACGGCCGCAACACCCGCGCGCGCGGGCTAGATTTCCATCAGGGCGACATTTTGGTCCGCGCCGGCGAGCGGCTCACCCCTGCCCGTCTCGCCGTGCTCGCCACCGGTGGCCATGCCACCGTGCCGGTAACCAGACCCGTCCGCGTCGCGCTGGTCGCGACGGGTGATGAACTGGTCAGCCCCGGCGAGGACGCGAACGGCGTCGCCTTGCCGGAGTCCAACCGCCTGATGCTACGCGCCCTGCTTGCCGATCTGCCGGTCGAGATAGTCGACCTCGGCATTTTGCCGGACCGGCTCGACGCGCTGCGTGACGCCTTCGCCGCTGTAGACGTAGATCTGCTGGTCACGACAGGCGGGGCCTCGGTGGGCGACCACGACCTGGTCCGGCCTGCGCTGGAGGCGGCAGGCGGCGCCATCGACTTCTGGCGGATCGCACTGCGTCCGGGCAAGCCGATGATGGCCGGCCGGCTCGGCGGCAAGCTGGTGCTGGGGTTGCCGGGAAACCCGGTTTCCGCCTTCGTTACCGCCCTCCTGTTCGTAAAGCCGCTGGTCGCCCGCCTGGCCGGTGCCGCCGATCCCCTGCCCCGGTCCATGTCGGCCATTGTGGGCGAGCCTCTTCCCGCAAATGGGCCGCGAACCGATTATCTGCGGGCGGAACTGCGCGACGGTCGGCTTTACGCCTCGACCATTCAGGACAGCTCCATGCTGCTCACGCTTGCGCGGTCGACATGCCTCATCATCCGCCCTGCGCATGCCCCCATCGCAGCACCGGGCGACTCGGCGGAAATCCTGGTGATCGCTTGACGAGGCCGAATACGTTCCATATAGGTTCCGCGTCTGTTCCCGACGGAGGACTGCCATGCTCACGCGCAAGCAGCACGAGCTTGTTTGCTTCATCAACGACCGCCTGAATGAGACGGGTGTTTCTCCCTCTTTTGAGGAGATGAAGGACGCGCTCGACCTCAAGTCGAAGTCGGGCGTCCATCGCCTGATTTCCGCGCTGGAGGAGCGCCAGTTTATCCGCCGCCTGCCTAATCGCGCCCGCGCGCTGGAGGTGGTGCGGATGCCCGAAAGGCCTATCTCAGGTACGCCAGCGCCTGAGGTGTCCAGCCCTTCGGCTCCCGAGGTGAACATCCGCCCCGCGCCGCAGCCTGCGAACGACGTGGTTGAGATCCCCTTGCATGGTCGCATCGCCGCCGGCGTTCCGATCGAGGCATTCGAGGGTTCTTCCATGCTTGCCGTGCCCGCGGCGCTGCTCGGGTCGGGCGAGCATTACGCCCTTGAGGTCGCCGGTGATTCAATGGTGGAGGCAGGGATCCTCGACGGCGATTATGCGCTAATCCGCCGCACGGACGTGGCCCGCGATGGCCAGATCGTGGTCGCACTGATCGACGATGCCGAAGCGACGTTGAAATATTTTCGCAAGGAAGGGGCGATGGTCCGCCTCGACCCAGCCAACCGCGCTTATGATCCGCAGCGTTATGCACCCAAGCAGGTGCGTATTCAGGGCAAGCTGTCGGGCATCCTGCGCCGCTACGACTAAGGACGTGGCCGCCAATCGCTGGCCGGGCTGGCCAGCGTTGGCGGTGCGCGCCACGGGTGCTCGTCCCTCGGGTGACGCACCGTTTCCACTCGTCCAGTCGCCAACGTGACCGCCACGCCGCCGGTTCGCGACAGGTTGCGCTTGTCGAGCAGCAGCCATCGGGGCTTGCAGGCGCGCGGCAGGGCGCGCTCGCTGACGGCGATGTCGGCACGGGCACAGGCTGCGACCAGTTCCGCCCAGGGTACCGGATAAGCACTTCGCGTCGCCAGCAACCGCCACCGCCGGCCGCCCCGCGTGACCTCTGCCAAACACAGGTCGCGACTGCAGCGAGCGTCCCGCTGCTCCGCCAGCAGCAACGGTTCGCCATCAACGCCGCCGTTCTCGGCCAGGGTACTGCGCGTATAATCGCCCGCACGGTCCCGAAGCAGCGCCAGGCCGCCCCCCGCTGTCCGGATCGCCAGGTGGCGGCCGTCGCCCGTGACCAGCAAGTCGGGGGCGGGCGTCAGCAACGCCCAGATCGCGCCTATCGCAATCGGCAGCGCTCCCGCCCAGCGCGCGCCCGTCCGCCACAGCATCAGCCACAACCCACCGCCGATCATCAAGGCGAACGCTCCGGTCGGCATCGCCGGCAGGGCAGCGACCGATCCCGGTGCTGCGGCCACCGTCTGCGCCAACCATAACAGCAGCGCGATCGCTCGCCCCGTCACCCACCACGCCGGCCCGCCAAGGCCGATCGCGTCGAGCAACAGCGCAAGCGCCTCCGCCGGCATCACCACGAACGTGGTCAGGGGTATCGCGACAATGTTCGCCGCCGCGCCATACAGGCCCGCCTTGTGGAAGTGGAACACCGCTATTGGCATCAGCGCCGCCTCTACCACCACGCCTGTCAGGAGCAGGCTCAACAACCCGCGTCCCGTACGACGCAAGCGAGGCTCTTCGTGCGGGCCGAAGAACGCGGCAACTTGCGGGTGTTCATGGACTGCGACGATCGCGGTGATCGCGGCGAAGGATAGTTGAAAGCTGGGACCGGCCAACTGCTCGGGCCACCACAGCAGCACAACCAGTGCGCCGGCCCCGACCAGCCGCAGCGTCACCGCCTCTCTGCCCATCATCAACGCGACGAGCACAAGAAGGGCGGCCACACAGGACCGGATCGTCGGTACCTGACTGCCCGTCAGCAGCGTATAACCGATCGCGGCCGCCGCGCCGGCAAGGCCGGCCAGCACCGGCAGCCGGACTCGCAGTGCCAACCACGGACTGAGGGCCAGCAAGCGCATCACCACAAACATGGTGGCGGCCACAGCCGCGGTGATGTGCAGGCCGCTGACCGATAAAAGGTGCGCGAGGCCCGCGCGACGCATTGCCTCATCATCGCCTTCCTCGATCGCGCCTTCGTCTCCGGTCGCCAGCGCCGCCGCGATGCCCCCGGCACTGCCCGCAAGCTTGCTCGTGATGTGCGAGGTCAGGCGATCCCGGATGCCGCTGCCCGCCCGTGATCCTGACTCGACGCGGATCGGCGCGATTGCTCGCCCGGTTGCGCCGATGCCGCTGAACCAGGCCGCTCGTGCAAAGTCGTAAGCGCCCGGCACCGCGGCCGCAGGCGGCGGCAAGAGCCGAGCCGACAAGCTCAGCCTTGTGCCGGGTGCCAAACCAGCTGGTGCATCAGCCTCCGCGATCGTGACCCGGACACGGGTCGGTAACGCCACGGTCCGCCCGCGGCTATCCACACCGGCGCCTTGGTTGCTTAGCGTCACCCGAACCAGACCGCGTGCGCCAAGCGTCTCCACCGCGTCCACCCGCCCGGCGAACCGGGCGACCACTGGCCTGTTCAGCACGGGTGCCGCCGCCCGCTCCGCTCGCCACCAGACCAGTCCGGTGCCCAGGGCCACGCCAACTGCTCCGATCGCGACCACGCGCCCCAGTCGCTCGCCCCGCCCCAGGGCCAGGGCCGCCAGCGCCAGCCCGACCGCGAACAACATCGCGGCCGACCAGCCCTGCGCGTTCGGGAGCACGAACCAGAGCGACACGCCCGCGCCGACCGAGACCGGTAGCCACAACGGCAGCTGGTCGCGTTCCGCCTCCAGCCAGTGCTCAAGCCGATCGAGGACCGCACGCGCACGCCCGCGTTGGCCGAATTGTCCGGCCGGAGGGTGCGTGCTAGGGGCCGCGGCGACACTGGCCATCCCCTTCAGCTTTGGGAGCACGCGCGCTTGGGCGCAACAACCGATAACGCGACGGCGCACACGCCCGTCGTGACCCGCTTCGCCCCGTCCCCGACGGGCTTTCTTCACTTGGGCGGCGCGCGCACCGCGTTGTTCAACCTGCTGTTCGCGCGCCACCACGGCGGCAAGTTCCTGTTGCGGATCGAGGATACCGACCGGGCGCGTTCCACCCAGCCTGCGATCGACGCGATCCTGTCGGGCATGCGCTGGCTCGGCCTCGATTGGGACGGCGACGTCACCTACCAGTTCGCGCGTGCCGGCCGACATGCCGAGGTCGCTCATGCGATGGTGGAGGCGGGCCACGCCTATCGTTGCTACATGACCGCCGAGGAACTGGCGCAGCTGCGCGCCGAGGCGGAGGCAGCCAAGACGCCGCTCCGCATCCGGAGCAAGTGGCGCGACTGTTCCCCCGCTAACCGCCCGGCAGACGCCCCCTTCGTGGTCCGGCTAAAGGCCCCGCGCGAGGGCGCGACGACGATCGACGACCTCGTCCAGGGATCGGTGACGGTCCAGAATGCCGAGCTGGACGACCTGGTCCTGCTCCGTTCGGATGGCACGCCGACCTATATGCTGGCCGTCGTCGTGGACGATCACGACATGGGCGTGACCCACGTCATCCGGGGCGACGACCACCTCAACAACGCGTTCCGCCAGCTGCCCATCTATCGCGCGAACGGCTGGCCCGAGCCGATTTATGCGCATATTCCGCTGATACATGGATCCGATGGCGCCAAGCTGTCCAAGCGGCACGGTGCAGTCGGGATCGAAGCCTATCGCGATGAGCTGGGCATCCTGCCCGAAGCGCTCGACAATTACCTGCTGCGGCTCGGCTGGGGCCATGGCGATGCCGAGATCATCAGCCGTGAAGAGGCGATCCGCTGGTTCGACCTGGCGGCCGTTGGCAAGAGCCCGTCGCGCTTCGACCTGAAAAAGCTCGAGCATCTGAACGGCCACTACCTGCGGGAGGCGGGCGACCCTCGCCTCGCGACTCTGGTGGGTGAGCGGCTGGGGATGAACGACGATCCGGCGTTCAACCTCCTCGAGCGCGCGATGCCGTATCTGAAGGTTCGCGCCGCCAATCTGAACGACTTGGCGACCGGGGCGGAGTTCCTGTTCGCGTCCCGTCCGCTAGTCATGGATACGGCAGCATCATTGCTGCTTACCGACGAATCATGTCGACTCCTCTTGGCGGCGCACCGGGCGCTTGACGCGGTGCACAACTGGGATACGGAAGCGCTCGACGCCGCGGTACGGCGGGTCGCCGAGGAGCAAGGCATGAAGCTCGGCCAGGTAGCGCAACCGCTCCGCGCGGCGCTGACCGGCCGCAAGACTTCGCCTGGCATTTTCGACGTCCTGGCCCTGCTCGGCCGGGACGAGAGCCTGGGCCGGATCGCCGACCAGATGGCGAAAGATTAGGAAGGACCACGATTATCATGAGCGATGCGGCTAAATTCAGCCTGTCCGGCAAAGATGTCGAATTCCCGGTCATGTCGGGCTCGGTCGGCCCGGACGTGGTCGACATTCGTAAGCTTTACGCGCAAACGGACGCCTTCACCTATGATCCGGGCTTCACGTCGACGGCGAGCTGCCAGTCGAAGCTGACCTATATCGATGGTGACGAGGGTGTTCTGCTGCACCGGGGCTACCCGATCGGTGAGCTCGCCGAGCAGTCCAGCTTCATGGAAGTGGCCTATCTGCTCCTGAACGGCGAGTTGCCCGGTTCGGCCGAGCTCGAGACGTTCTCGCGCACGATCACGCGGCACACCATGGTGCACGAACAGCTCGCGACGTTCTTCCGCGGGTTCCGTCGCGACGCGCATCCCATGGCGATCATGTGCGGTGTGGTCGGCGCTCTGTCGGCGTTCTACCACGACAGCACCGACATCCGTGATCCGGAGCAGCGCATCATCGCGTCGCATCGGCTGATCGCAAAAATGCCGACGCTGGCCGCGATGGCGTACAAGTACAGCGTCGGGCAGCCGTTCCTGTATCCGGACAACTCGCTCAGCTACACCGGCAACTTCCTGCGCATGACCTTTGGCGTGCCGGCCGAGCCGTACGAGGTGAACCCGGCCATTGAAAAGGCGATGGATCGCATCTTCATCCTTCATGCCGATCACGAGCAGAATGCGTCGACCTCGACCGTCCGCCTTGCCGGCTCGTCGGGCGCAAACCCCTTCGCGTGCATCGCGGCGGGCATTGCCTGCCTATGGGGCCCGGCGCATGGCGGCGCCAACGAGGCAGCGCTCAACATGCTGCGTGAGATCGGCACGCCCGAGCGCATTCCGGAGTTCATCGCCCGCGCCAAGGACAAGAACGACCCGTTCCGCCTGATGGGCTTTGGCCACCGCGTCTACAAGAACTACGACCCGCGCGCGACAGTGATGCAGAAGACCGTGCGCGAAGTGTTCGACGCGCTAAAGGTCAACGATCCGCTGTTCGAAACCGCGCTGCGGCTGGAGGAACTCGCGCTGAACGACGACTACTTCGTCGAAAAGAAGCTGTTCCCGAACGTGGACTTCTATTCGGGCGTGATCCTGTCGGCGATCGGCTTCCCGACCTCGATGTTCACCGTTCTCTTCGCGCTTGCCCGCACCGTCGGCTGGGTCGCGCAGTGGAACGAGATGATCACCGATCCCGACCAGAAGATCGGCCGCCCACGTCAGCTGTACACCGGCCCGACCCAGCGCACCTACGTTCCCGTCGAACAGCGCTGATCCACCATGCTGCGGCCGATCCTCTTGCTCCTCGGCGTCATCCTGGCGCTGCTCGGGATGCTGTGGATCGGCCAAGGCTTGGGATATATTCGCTGGCCAGCCTCCAGCTTCATGATCTCGCAAGCGGTATGGGTCAGCCGGGGCAGCGTAACCGCCGTGATCGGACTGGTGCTGGTGTTGATCGCGCGGCGCCTACCCCGCCGGTAGCGCCAGCGTGAACCGCGCGCCTCGGCCAGGCGCGCTTACCAGGGTCAAGTCGCCGCCCATGGCGCGCGCAAGCCGCCGGGCGATGTAGAGACCCAGCCCGCTTCCACCCGGCTCCGCGGGATCAACCCGCTCAAATTTCTCGAACACCCGCTCGGCATCCTCGGCGGCGATGCCCTTGCCCCCATCAATCACCGTTACGGTCCGGCGCCCTTCGGTCTCGCCGAGTTCAATCGCCACCGCGGAACCCTGAGGCGCATAGCGGATCGCGTTCCCGACCAGGTTCACCAGGATCTGAAGCACTCGTCGGAAATCCCCTTGCGCGCTCGCCGTCGCGCCAAGCGGCGGCCGCAGCACCGTAACACCCGCATTGTCCGCACGAACTGAGAGCAGCCCCGCCGCCCGCCGGGCGAGGTCGGCGAGGTCGATCGGCTCGGCAGGGACATTGAAGTCTGCCCGCTCGATCGCCTGAAGGTCGGCCAAGTCGTCGATCAGCGACAAGAGGTGCCGGCCCGCCCCCGCGATGTCGGCCGCATAATCGGCATAGTCCGGGGCGATTGGGCCATCCGCCTGGCCATGGATGCTGTCCGCGTTCGCCACGATGCGCGCAAGCGGCCGGCGCAGTGCGCGGTCGAGCCCTTGGGTGAACGCCTCGCTGAGCGGCGGCGCTGGCGGTGGTGCTTCATCCACCGCGCGGGCCGTCCCGACAAAGCCAGCGAAGCTGCCCGCAGCGTCACGGCGCACGCGCGCCTCGAGAATCACCGGCTTGCCCCCGCTCCGCACCCGCGCGCGCTGGCCCCTGAGCGCAACCCGCTGCGCCAACGCATCGATGAGCGGCAAGCCACCCGCGTCATCCGCTTCCAGCGTGAACAATGCGGTGACCGGCTGGCCGAGCAGGTCGGACACCTCGCTGCCCGACCGCGCCGCGGCGCCCAGGGCAAGGTGCGTCAACCTCAACGCCGCATCGCACTCCCATCGCCACCCCTCCAGCTCGACGGGATCGTCGCCGCGGGGGCCGGGCCAGGGCTGCTGTGCACGCCAGCCGCTGACAGCGAGGCGGACCTCGTCACCGACCGGCTGGGCGCGCACCCATAGTTCGACGTCAGCCTCTTCATCAGCCACCGTTACCGGTCGCGACACAACGACACCCAGGCGCCGGGCAAGCCGCGCGATGCTCGCCAACGGCACCACGGCCAGCGGCGTGTCCGCATTTCCGCCCGCGCGCGCGTGCAGCGTCGCAAGCGCCGGGTCCGCCGCGACCAGCCGGCCAGCAGCGTTCACCGTACCACGCGCGACGCCGCTCAAGCGGCTTCCCCGGATCCAAGCGCGTCAACCGCGGCGCGGAAGTCTGGCGGCAGGCGAAGCACGGCGAGCTCCGCCCTAGCCTCTTCGGCGGAAACGGCATTGGCCGCGTCCAGCAGGGTTGGCAAATCCTGGTCGCCCCTGCGCGGATCTGCGCTCGCCAGTGCCAATGCCAGCCGAGCCATGGTCAGCGGGTCGAGATCGACCGCCCGTAGCAACAGCCACCATCGTTCGTCATCCGGCTCCACCGCCAGGCTGCGAACGACTTCGAATGGTACCTGCGCAGACAGGGCCAGCGCGGCAAAGACCAGCGACAAGCGGCGGTCGCCGATCGCCTCATCCAAAAGCGCCGGCAACTCCTGCGGGCGAGCGTCGATGGCAAAGGCCAGCCGCATCGCCTGCGCGTCGGCTCGCTCGCCCTCATCATAGGTTGCGAGGATGCGTCCGGCAGCCTCCACCAGGGCACGATCAGCCGATGTGTCCCCATTACGCAACGCCGCGGCCACGCGCCAAACCAGTTGCTGGTGCAGTTCGGCCGGCAGGTCGCTGGCGGTCACGTCACCCATGGCCAGCGCTTCGCGGCGCCGGCTCTCGGCCACCAGCAGCCCCCGGGCTGCGGCGGCAACGGCCGGATCGCCAACCTGGGCAAGCCTTGGTAGCAAGCTTGGCTCATCGTCCTCGGCCCGCACCGGCAGCCGCTCGGCAATGAGGTCCTGACGAAGCCGCGCGAACAGCTCGGCCAGCAGCGCCTCGTTCGCCAGCAGGCCGGCCCGCTCGAGTCTCTCCGCGGCGCTCTGCCCACCTTGGCGCAATTGCGCGGCCCCCGCCCGGTCGCCGCGACTGACCAGCATGCGCGATGCGTCCTCCCGCAGCCTTTCCTCAATCTCTCCGACCATGCCGGTCAGCAAATGATCAAGCAGCGCCCGCATTCGGTCGTCCAGCCTGGATGCCGTGTCGCGACGCCAATCCGCGGCCCGCGCGCGCAATCGTGCAATTTCGCGAGCACCGGCCGTGGCAGCACTGCGAATCAGCAAGGTGGCGCTCTCGGGTGACGCCGAATCGCGCGGCAAGGTTCCGGGGTGGCCCGTCATACCGGCCGATCTAGCCGCTGCGTCGTTAAAAGGAGGCTAAGGCTGTTCGCGCAGTTCCTCGATGGCGAGCGCCAGGGTAGCTGCCGCGTACAAGGACGCCGCCCCTATCCCCAGTTCGGCAAACCCGAGCAGAGCGGTGGGCAGGACGACCAGCAGATATGCCGGCGGGCTGCCCCACCATGTGTCGCGCGGCAATGTCATCGCGCGTTCGCCCAGCAAGGCCAGGATGGCGAGGAAAATTGCGGTCACAAGGGATCCTTCATGGCCGCCCTCCCCCCATAACGACCAGCCGAGCAGCAGTGTGCTGACCAGAGGCACGGCCGTGACGCCGGTCCGCAGCCAGCGAGCCGCACGCCGCTCGCCCCTGAGCGTTCCCAGCGCCACGCCGACCGATGCCAACACCGTCGCCACCATCGCCAGCAACGTACCGCCGCCGCTAACGCCGCGGAGCAGGAGCGCGGCGGCGATCACCGCAAGGACGCCCGTGATGCCCGCGACAGCGCTCGCGGCGATACCTCGATCCACCAGCGGCGGAAGAGCAAGGCGCCCCGCCGGGGCGAAGACCCAACGCTCGATCCAGTTTCGACGACCGGCGAACAGCGCCGACAACATCTGCCGGCCGCGTGTGCTCAACGCCTGCTCGCCACGCGCCAGGCCATGGCCCGCGCCTTCGCTGCCCTCCGGCAAGACGAGATGCAGGGCACCCGCCTGCTCGGCAACGCGAACCAGGGCGGACTGCATGTTGTAGTCGCGCGGCAAGGCGGCGACCTCGACGACTCGCTGCGCCTGGAGGCGGGCGACCCCTGCCCACGCCATGTTGCCGCCCAACAGCTCCAGGTCGCCGGTGCCATCTCCGGTCACGACCAGCAACGCGTCGCCACCCTCCTTGGCCAGCGCGGCCACCATTTTGTCGGTCGCGACGAGCCCGTCGGCGAGCATCAGAACGCGCGACAACGGGTGAAGCTTGGATGCGGCCTCAGTCGCTGATCGCACCGTATCGACGGCCACTCCCAGGCGCGCGACCCGGGACAATGCGCCCAGCAATTCAGGGGGTAGCTGATTCGCGACCACGATGACCTGCGCCGCACCGGCATTGACCAGTTGGCGTGCATGATGCTCGATCAGCGTCGCCCCCGCAAAGGGCAGGGTGGCGATCAGCCGGTCGGGCCGGTCCTCGGCCTCTTCCTGCGCAAAGATTAGGCCAGCGAGCATGGCCGGGCTGTTATCGACAAAGGGCCGTCGTGCAAGGGCGGGATGCGCGGCCTACAGGCGGGCGACGGCACGCCGAAGGCGCAAAAGGACGTCCGGATCGCCCGGCGCCCCCTCCCCGGCCCGCGTTGCCAGTGCCATCAGCCGCACCGCGCCAAAGCTTGCGGCCAGTCCGCGCAGCCTTGCAGCGGCAACAGTCCATGCGGCCTCGTCCTGCGCTGATTCCATCGCGGTCAGCGCCCGACTGGCGCTGTCGGTGAACGCCAGCCGTAGCTCTGCTATCAGCCCGGGTTCGTCACCAACGGCCGCAGCCAGCGCCGCATCGATCGCTCCGGGGTCATACGCCATGATCGTTGCTGTACGAAGCGACCGCTTAACAACCGGTTGCGCTATTCGCTTTGTGAACGGCCCAGACGTGGTAAATAGCTACGCATGCACGGGGGTAAGTCAGGCATGGGGGTTTGGTCGAACGACGAGGACCTGGGAACGTGGCAGGCGCCGGTGACGGTGCCGCTCGAAGGTGAAATGATGACGCTTCCCAGTGACTCCGATGATCGCGCGCGTTTTCTCGCACCTGCACTTGCCTTGGGCGGGACGCTGGTCTGGATCGGCGCGGCCCTTTGGCTGACCAGTCCTGAATGGGGCACCATGTCACGCCTGGCGTGGGTAGAGTTCGTGGCCGCCCTTGCCGTCCTGCCCGCTCTGGTCGGCGTCCTGTGGCTTCTGATCATGCGCACCAGCCGGGCCGAAGCACGCCGCTTCGGCCGGACCGCAGCCGCCATGCGCGCAGAATCGGCGCGGCTGGAGCGTAGCGCGGCAGCAGCGGGCAGAGCGCTCGCCGACAACCGCGCCGCCCTGGCCGAACAGGTTGAACTGCTTGCGGCTACCAGCCAGGCCGCCTCCAGTCGCTTTGCTGCGCTGGGCCAACAGCTCACCGCCGATGTTGCGCAGGTCGACGAACGCGGCCGGGCCCTGGCCACCGCGGCCTCCAGCGCGGAAACAAGCCTCGCGACCGTGCTCACCTCCCTGCCTCGCGCACGCGCCGAAACAGAGGAAGCGATCCGCGTCCTCGAACGCGCGGGCCTGTCCGCTGGCGAGCAAGCCGCGGCGTTGGAGGTGCAGGTCAGTGCATTGGCCGAGCGCGGACGTGATGCGGACAGCGTCGCCGGCGCCGCAGCGCAGCGCTTGGCCGCTCACATCGCCCGCATGGAAGCGACCAGCGAAACGGCAGGCATGCGCCTCGAATCCGTGACGGGCGAGATGTCGGCGCAGGTGGACTCGCTGCTCGGCCGCACGGCAGAGGCCGTCGACGAAGCACGCAAGGGCATTGCCGCGCAGGGCGACGCTATGCTGGCGATGATCGACGCCAGCCAGACCGCTCTGGGCCAATCCGCCCGTGAAAACGCCGACGTGCTGGCAGAGCGCATTTCGCGCGTCGAGGAGTTGACCGACCGCATTGCGGCGCGCCTGGCCGCCCAGCGCGCTTCGGGTGACTTGATCGTCAGCGAACTCGACCAGGGCCTGGCCGGCGTCGACCGCCGCTTGAGCCAGCTGCACGAACAGGGCGTCGAGCGCTCGCAAATGCTGGCCGCCTCCATCAGCGCGCTCGGCGGCTCTGCCGACGCCATGACCGAAGCGCTGCGTACCGGCGAAGCGATGGCAACCCGCACCATCGGCACGACCGAGTCCTTGCTCATTGCTCTGGACGCTGCCGCGCGGGAGATCGACGAAACGCTGCCGGACGCGCTTGCCCGTCTCGACATGCGCGTCACTGCCAGCCGCCAGGTCGTCGGGCAGGCCAAGCCCGAGCTGCTCGCGCTGGTCAGCGCTGCCGAAAGCACCCACGACGCGATCGAAGCGATCGCCACCGTGGTCGCGGATCAGCGCCGTACGCTTGACACATTGTCCGCCGGCCTCGTCGAAACGCTGTCGACCGGGCGCATCCGGGCCGACGAGCTCGGCCAGGTGGTCGACGAGACGATCAACCGCACTCATCGCTTCGCTGAAGAGGCCGCGCCTCGTCTGATCGAGGCGCTGCTACGCGTGCGCGACACCGCCAGCGCCGCCGCTGACAGGGCGCGTGAGACGCTGGCCGGCGTGATCCCGGAAGCGGCAAGCGCGCTAGAGGCGGCCAGCGAAGAGGCGATGCGTCGCGCGACCAGCGACACGGTCGAGCGGCAGGTCGCAGCCTTGGCGCAGGCGACCGATGACGCCGTCGCTGCCTCCACCCGCGCGACCGAGCGACTCGCCGTGCACGTACAACAGATCGCGGACCAGACTGCTCTGGTCGAGACCCGGCTTGAGGTCGCGCGCGCAGAGCGGGACGAGGCCGACCGCAACACGATGGCCCGGCGCGTGTCCCTGCTGATCGAGTCGCTTAACTCGTCGTCGATCGACATCACCAAGGCCTTCGCGTCCGAAGTGTCGGACAGTTCCTGGGCAGCGTACCTCAAGGGCGATCGCGGCGTGTTCACCCGCCGCGCGGTTCGTATCCTGGACGCGGGCGAGGCGCGCGATGTCGGGCGCCTGTACGACGACGACGATGCGTTCCGCGAGCAGGTGAACCGTTACATCCACGACTTCGAATCGATGCTGCGCGCGATCCTAGCGCAGCCGGACGGGTCACCGCTCGGCGTGACCCTGCTCTCCTCCGACATGGGCAAGCTCTACGTCGCACTGGCTCAGGCGATCGAACGGCTGCGCTGATCGGCGCTGGCTCGGCTTTGGTGAGCCGACCAGGTCGACTGTCTTGGGTGGTTCAAGGTCGCTTCAACAAAGGCCGGCGCACCAGCGTCGGCGTGCCGTCCGTAAGTTTCGGCGCCGGCGGCGAGGCTCGCTGGTTAGGAGTTC
>Ga0210040_10004398_pt1 | contig 18440 bp, 11 predicted proteins | sample CryGeyCG12114_NA_FD_185462 | JGI IMG/M metagenome (GOLD analysis project Ga0210040, IMG submission 185462) | Groundwater microbial communities from aquifer - Crystal Geyser CG19_WC_8/21/14_NA (SPAdes) (version 2) | ecosystem: Environmental > Aquatic > Deep subsurface > Groundwater | place: USA...
GGTCCGGTTTTAGAACTTGGGACACCTGAAAAATTTCTAAGTTTTTTCAAACACCATGTTGACCGACATTGCAACCTAACCTAACCTAAACTAAACATAGTGTTTGAAAAAACTTAGAAATTTTTCAGGTGTCCCAAGTTCTAAAACCGAACCGAATGACCACGGTATACAGCGATTTCATTTAGCTAACTCGTTGACCGAGCATTGTCAGGTTTATTTAAATAATCAGATGAATCCTCTATTTCAACGCATATTTTTCTCATTTTTGAAGGCAAATTCTATCTGCAAATCATGGAAGCTCCAGCTGTAGCACAAGTCGACGCTGGAAAAAAAGACGTGGGGGAATTTTCTCCTGCTAAAACGGAATCTACCTCAGTTAATCCTGTTGCAAATACTGTCGATCAACCTGTAGCGTCTACGGAAGCCAAAGTGGAAGCACAACCAGCAGTGGCAGTGAGTCCAGCTAAGGCTCCAAGTCCAAAACCTGTCTCGGAAAACTTAACCACACAGAAAAATGATGTCCAGCCAATGGAAACTGAAGCTCCTACTCCTTCGAAAGATGTAATTTCAAAAGAAGAAAAGGCTCCAGCTGTGGAAAATGGTGTGGAAGACAAAGCTTCTGTAGCTGCTGTAGACGCTGTACCTGCAGAAGGGGATGGTACTTCGAAATCGCAACCGGATAAGGATAAGCTACAGCAGGTAAGTCTGTCGGTCATTTTATGTTCGTCTAAATAATTTTATCTCTCTTTGCTGTTGCTCAAGACAAACAAAAGACTAGCAAAAATTCAAATGAAGAAAATTTTTTCCTTTTTCAACCTCTAAAAATGTTATTAAATTTGGGACTAATAGAATGGTGGAGATAAGGAAAATATGGAGGTACCAACAAAAAAGACTAGAGTTGATCTGCAGAGTGTGCCGACTCGACAGTACCTTGATCAAACAGTGGTTCCAATTTTACTTCAGGGTCTTGCTGCTTTGTCAAAGGAAAGGCCTCCAGATCCGATTGATTATTTGGCGGCTTATCTTCTTAAAAATAAGTCCAAGTATGAAATTTAGACGAATTCTTCGTTAGCTACTAGCTAAGTTTATATTAATACAAAAACCAATTGCTGGTAATGCTATGGATCTATCATTCAACTGAAATAATGCCTATTCAACTAGTATTGGATATTAAGGTTTAAACCGACATATTTGTAGCATCACACATCACAAGTAAAGTTAAAGAACGGTAAAATTACTGGAAATAGATTTGTGATTTTATTTATTGGCTTTACAATTCCATGCTAGTTTATATAGATTTATTTCAACGATAGATAGATGATTGTGACTTGAATGAAAGCATAATGTTGTAAAGTTTTGAAATATCAATTTCATTTATTATTTTTGTATCCCACTTGACCCCTACCTTTTCCAGTTTTTGAAGCTGTGGCTGTTTGTTACATAGTGCAGAGTTGCTACTGCATTGAATGCAGACGTTCAGCAATCCTTTTCTAACTATTATTCTCATATAACTGAATCAAAAACTGTGGATTAGTTTCCAATGTAACACATTCACGGTTGGTAAACTCAATAAATCATCTAAGAATCTGACTCTTCAACAGCGAGTTATTAAGCGAATCAGCTTGCGTAGTGAATTCATTTGTCTAACTTTAGCTGGATCAACAAAGCACATTGAGCTTAGTTAGTTTAATGTTTTAACCATTGCACAAATAACAGCCGTGTGTATATGTGTGTATGAGTTCCATCAAATGAAAAAAATTGGCTAAATTGCGATCTGCTGTGTAATTGAGTTTAGAGTATACTACATACAATGTTCACCCAAGTTGATCCCATAGAACTAGATATACTATTTACATTTTATCCTTCATTGTTGACCATTTACTACACAGGCTCACTCCTAAAATATTAGCTCCCAACGCTCAAGTTGAAGCTCACGCTCACACCAGAAAAAATGGAAAATTTAAGATACAGTTGAATCTTCTCATGTTTTTCACACGAAATTTTGCTCCTATATGATGAGAGAATGATACTCATTCCAGTACTTAAGTGGAAGTTCAAATCAGCACGCAACAATAGTTGTACGCAACTAGAGATGTTGTAATTGAACAGTTCGAAATTTCTAATTCGTAACTAAAAGTACCAGTTACAGTTTCATTGTGACGAGCTCGTTTAGTTACAACAACCAATTATGTTACTTTCTTTCTTTTGTAAATTACAAATCACCAACTATAGTAATTATAATTACGGAAATCCATTAATTAATTACCATACCATATTCAAAATTTGCGTTACATTTAAAAAAAATTAATTTAATTTATTTTATCTGACAAACAAGATGTTTTTGGTCACAAAATCTTTCCGTCGTAGCTAAAAAAGCGTTACTTTTTTGCCGAAGCAGTGATATGCTTCTACTCAAATGTCGTGAAAACAATCATCTTACAAAATATATTATTTTCTTCTTACGCAAAACCAACAAAGTTAGTGGGTTATATAGAAGATGAGGTAATTCTTTTGTTTATAACTGAACAACCCGCAATATTCAGTTATCGTCGTAATAAAAAGTATCGTTATTTCGTACTGTACCAAAATTAATTCACATTTACCTATATCAAAACGAACGTTGGGTTTATGAAGGAACATTTATGCGAGTCATTGAACATCATATATTTCATAATTTTTGAAAAAGAATTTCCATGTTCTTATTAGTGATAAAAAATCAGTTAATACAGATCATAATCAGCTACCTGAAAGTTTTCTGTAGTGCTGATCTGTGACAAGAAAGTTTGAAGCTCACATGATGAATGAAGATACAGCGAATACCAATACCTTGCTGATTCTTCGGGGGGAAGCAAGAAATGACATTCTTATTTGGAAATTAGTCTGTTTAAAATTAGTCTGCATTTAAACAGCTCATTGTAGCCTATATTACTTTCTCCCAGTGGATGAAAGTTGAGTTTTAAACTCAAAAATCAACTCAATGGATAACTGTGCTTGGAAATTTCCTGGAACTCTAATTCTCCAAACAGACTAGACAGTGTGTCTAGACTGCAACTAAGGACCCTTATTGAGAGAAATAGTAATTCAATCTGCAACAATAATAAATTGTACTTTGATTGCAGCCAAGGTCTCAATAGCGAAACTCCTTCCTAGAAGTTCAGGGTAGTCCATAGTGGTCAAACAAAGTGAAAACAATAGCGAATGGGCCTCTCAGGACTCTGCGCATTATTATTTCTCGTGGGCTCATTTTTTCAGATTTCCTTCAATTTGTTTGACCACTTGAGTATTTCGTGACCTTGTAAGGGAAACAACTGTAAAGAGACTCAGCTTGCAGCACTATATTTCATCCTGAGAAATCACATTAGGGGTATTCACGAGCACCGGGGTAACGGGGTATAAGGGTAATAGGGTAACTTTTTGTAATGTATTTAAATGGAGAAAAGTTACCCTTATACCCCGTTACCCCGGTACTCGTGAATACCCCTATTGTAAATCTAATGGTAGTATTCCCAATGAAAACTAAAACTTACACTAACTTTTTGTAAAAATAAATTTTCCATAGCAATCAAATAGGAAAATTTATTTTCAATCGAAGTTAGTGCGATCTTACACTAAATAGCAGAAATTCGGTTTAAAATAAATTTTCATATTTAATTGCTATGGAAAATGTATTGGAATAAAAGTTAGTGTTAGTGTTACTGTCCATTTCAGAATTAATGGCAGTTGCCCTGTGTTATTTGGCGACCCAGGTTAAATGGCCAAATACTCAAAATCGAACCGTAAATTCCAAAAATGCTATGCCAACTAAATTCATATTTTCTACTTTTCAGTTCATTTTTTTATCATTTAAAACTTTACTTTTTGTTAGCACCAAACAAACATTGCCATGTAACCTAGCGAGCAAATTTACTGCCTTTTTTTTGAAATGGACAGTAGTTTTCATTAGGAATACTACCATAAGTATCTAAATTTCAGTAAATTAATGAGTTGCCATCATGAATTGGTCGAAGTCTGAAGTGAAATATTACGCTACAGCTTAACTTAAATGCTAGAGTTGGCAATGGAAACAATAACAGTGAATAAGGACGGAAGAGTGTGTGTAATCGGTATGAAGTAAGAGCAATTGAGTTTCCATCACTACGTGCCTAAGCCTAGGTCATGTACATGAAACTACTGTCCGTTTCAATGGAATACGGAGTTCCTAATGTTAAATTGGCTATCTAGGCTTGTTGGATGATCACCGTGAAAAAGACAAATTTCGTAAAAATTGCCTGGGTAGCCAAAATATGTTCTAGATTTTAAGTCCCCATGATAAGATTAAGACGAATTTATTATTATTATTTATTATTTATTTTTTGCTCACTGATAAACAAACTCTGCCAGGTAACCATTGAAAAAAGTTACTCCGTATTTCATTGAAACGGACAGTAGTAATTAGAAAGGAAAGGACTTATTTCCTTAAGTGCTTTCCGTGTTCTCTCTAGTTTGTTTTATTTAGTATGGCGTAAGAAATTCCATTTATATGGTGGACGATTCAAGCATAAATCAGATGAGACCAAATGGGTCGTAAAATAATGATGAAATATGGAGTATTAGTCCAATATACAGTGTGAACTTTCTCCTAAAACTACTCAGTCAGTGTAGAAAACTACATGATGTAACTATTAACTACAGGCTACAACACTCTACACTCGTGAAATCCATTTGTCTGTAATGAATGATGATAGGTATCACTCTACAGGTAGTGTCGTGATCCCTATAGCTACTCAGTTGGCAGTTTGGTCGCTATGGGGACCTTATGCTTGCGCCACTTATAAATATAGGATTTGAACATGTCCCCAAATACTGTAATCTGTCCAGTTGAACAATCACCAGTCTTGCATTTCAGAAATTTATTAATGTAAAAACTGCGAGTACATAGGCAGATGCAAGTTTGGTTTCCAATGGAAAATACCCTTACATCCATAGATTGACTATGAGTGACTAGAAGGCATTGCCATTGTTGATTCCATTGAGTCGTATCTGCAGTATAAAAGCATCTTCTTGACATCACATAAAATGCTAATGAAAGCATGATAACAGAATGAATATGGATGAGAGTTTTCGTTGCGAAGTTTTGCAATGCCGTTATCATGCAATAAGTCCAGCCAAACTATTTATATGCTCACTTTATACACAAAATTTGATTGAATTGAAAGTTGAACCACATAGTCAAATGTTTAGACTATTTTTGCTATTTAGGTAGTACTCTTTGCTATACATACACTTGTGTATGCAAATGTGACCATGTTTTATGCATGTTTTGTAAACCATGTCTTACACATGGTGAAACAATAAAACTGCTGTTAGACAGGATCCGTAGGATAAAACCATTTAGGCTGGAAGAATACTTAATTATAGTCAAGTGTTGTTGTGTGTTATGAGAACAAAACCAAATTAGGTACACAGCTGCTAGGCTACTATAGTATTAAATTGAATAAACTGTTACGTGTATTTATTTTCTTTTGCTTCGCTAAACAAAGAATAACTCTTGTGGATCTGCAGCATACTATGAAAGAACGAACGCTTCGTGTACAATTTAGTTTCCCAAAAAAATGCTACAAATCAGAATGTGCTAATACGAATTTTCATAAAAAGCTTCAGGAGCCACTATGTGTAGTCTACCTTATGCCAATCGTATATAAGCAGTACGCTGGAAATGATAAATTATATTTATCATAGATATTGTTTTCCCATGAAAATTTATGTATTTGCTAACCAACAAACCACCTCTCTGTTTCACAATGTTGATGTGCTTCATTATGGGGATTCGCTCAATTCAAACTAGCTAACTAACTAACTACACAAACAAAACATTTTGTGTGAAAGTGTGCATTAACTGTGCAATCATTACGTTCCAGCTTGGCTTTTGTATCTTTACAATTTGCCACGGGATTCATAATAATCTTCGTTGACTCAGCTACTGGAACAGATTTGAAAAAAAATTATCTATTTAGTTGTACTAATACCCAAAAGACAATAGGTCTAGACATATTATCAGCAGGGACTTACATTACATAAAATATCCCACATGTATAATAGGACACTCTACTGTCTGTTTCAAATCGAATGAGACCTCTCTAATAGTGAGTTAGATTTTTTAGTCCAACCAGGGCTTATCGAGCCACTCTATTTTCTATAGTTGACCTTGTGATCACGCTGCAGGTCGAACGGTTCGACCAATTTTTATTAAATTTGGTATTTGGTTTGAATGTGTGGTTGCTAAATAAAAAAATATAAATATAATAAAATATACTGAAACTTTCTCTCATTAGATGCGGACATGAGTGCAAAATTTCAGAACTTTTGATAAACATGCAAGTTCTTAGGGAACAATTGAAAATTCTCAAATTACTAAAAATTCCTGCTTTTTCTCTATTTTTAGCCCAACCAGGGCTTAAAGAACCGCTATATTTTCTACAGCTGACCTTGTTAACACACTACAGGTCGAACGGTTCGACATGCAGATTTTTATGACTTCTTGTTTACACGGAAATCAGGAGATTACAGCTAATGCCAAAAAACTTCGGAGCAAAAATTTTCCATTTTAATTTTAAACAGACAGTAGTTTATTTAGCTAATAATCACTGCACACAATAATAATATCCCTATCCACATTAAAATAGCATTCAGCTCTGAAATAATTAGCTATCCTTATCACCATATTCACAGCACTAGCAGGTGAACATTCAATTCATAGGAAAATATGTCATGTTTTATAAAGCGAAATCTCCAAGATAGAAGGTGACATAGCGACTCTTCATGAATGCATACGGGGAAAATGGTTTTCCAGGATATTTCAACGCTAAAAGCATTTTCACGGTTAATCCATGTCCTGCAAATAACATATATTAAACATATTTGGCTCACTACATGACATAGAATTTTAAAATATTAATGAAAGTGAATATTTCAATTGAATCATCATTAGAATGTAGTGTCTTCTCCATAATAGGATTGCATTACTAATTTACTAGCATGCCAGAAAAAAACAACTTTGTTGTAGTTCAAAGGATTTCACATAAACTTTCTGGACTTATAGCTCCAACGTGAAAACTACAACACAGAATTTGACACTAGAAGTGGATATTTTTACTTTATGTTTCAGTGTCAGCAACAACTTTAAATCTTATAACGCATTAGACTATTTTAGTGTAAGTAAAGTTATTATTTGGATCCACGTTTTGCTTTTTCTGCTGCAGTCATGGCGGTCTTCATCTGGAACGCAATGTAAGCAAAAAGCTGGGACCAAGCCTCCTTCAAATCACTTGACCAAATATCATGTAATGAAGGCTCAATAGCTTTTAAAAATTGGGGACCCACTTGCTGCAAAATATAGAACAAGTTTTCATGTTATTAATTCCTCTTTTCACTTCATAATGATAGTTTTACAGCCATTTAAAAAAAACTGACGACCACTATTAAGTGAATGCAAAATGAATGCAGAAAATAATACATTAGCGAAATCAAAGGGATTACTTTCAAGATACATTGCTTTGAATATCTCGAAAAGAGACAGACTACTTTTGTACTCATTTAGGGCAACAAAATATGAAATAATGAAATTAAATCTAGGGCCTTTTGTTTTGTAGTTTATTGAAAGTATAGTGCTCAATAATTGCATTTCTGAAGAATCACTTTCTTTATAATTTTCTTGCCACACTTGCCACATGTTTTCATAATATTATTATTGTGTGTTCACTATGTCCTTTGTGTATTCAACAGACTACTATGTCGCAGAAAATTTGTATTTCCTCTCAGGAAACATTAAGTTCTTGTTCCTATTTCTTAAAAACATTATTACTAGCTCTTATGTTATGAAGGAAATGTGGTGATAAAATGGTTTATATCATTTTATACGTAACATCGTAATACCCCACTCATGATACACTATACAATAATGGTACTGACAAGTGGTACATCTGAAACTTTTAGGGGATTTGCACACAGCGAGAGCTATATTTTACTCTAAAAGCGTGATAAATTGTAAACGGTGTATTCCTGAAGGTATAATCAATTGGTTACTAGTTTGCTTTTCCCGTTGCGTGAGCCTAAAGAATATTAAATGCACAATGCACTATACTAAATAGGTCCTGAAAACCATTAGTTTGGGTTCCAAACCGAATAAATTGTGACTTTGGATTATGTATTTATAACTAGTCGGCAATTCAACTCACATGATTAAATAAATAACAGATTCCAGCGAAGTTTTCCAACTATTATTGATGCAACGTAAAATTGGAATCATGCGAGTGCCGGAGGGCTTAGCGGTGCTGCCACATTTGTGCAAAAAGATTCTGCATTAAGTGTGATGCAAAATTGATACAAGTAGTCTCTTATAGTGAATTTCTAGAGCATATTTAATTTGTCATGGGAAAGGTTCCATTACGGATCACGTTTCAATTTTTACGCTGAATTCAACTGACTGGAAATCTGATCGCGACTCCTAAATATGTACTTCTTCAGATCCAGGGAAGGCTTTTAGATAAATCGCTCACTCTCTTTCTCAGTCAGTTAAAATATAACGTAGAATTTTTGGTCATTTCGAACCTTACTGCAGGGTCACAAAAATTAACTATCTATGAGTTTCCTCTTTCCCCAAATCTATCCTTTTATGATTGTGACATTTACTATCTTTTACTTTGGTACTTTCTCCTTTCATTTGCTGCATCTATTGCCATAGATTCTACAAACGCTTTACCATTATAATCTACTTATCGAACAATGCTAGTCAATTTCCATGCAATTCACATCAGCTACCATGCATGAAATTCAAAGAATGATAATGCAACTTACTTCAATATATTTCTTAGGGGCACCATAGTAAAAATGAGCTCGTCCCAGTTCGTCTAGTAAATTATCCAACTTTTCTTTTTCATCAAGTCTAGCAACCGCTTTTTGGACAAATCCCATCACTCTGTTACACATGCAAAAATATAGTACAACATTATTCCAAATGCGTGGTGATCCTATTGCAGCCCAATTTAAGCATCGCATCTACATTCGAAGAGTGAATTTTTTCCGCTCGACTGTATCATTAATTTCATAGACTTTAACTCAAGTGAATGTAACTATAGTTAGCATTCCAGCTTTGCTAATAAACGTTGCTGGATTGTACACAGCTGCAGCATACCATTCTATAATTCGTAATTCCAGATCATTTCCTTTCTATAATGATTTTTTACTCCTGATGGAATTCATACAAGAAAGACAGCATTTTTTCTATTTTAGGAGCACGGGAATCAATTTAGCTCTATGTTATATTATAGCCTCCACATGAAATGCATTTTTGCACTTCCTTATACTTACTACACCCACAGTATAAAGTCACTTCTTTGAGTTGGAGAATAAAAATGTGTAAAATTTCCAAAACCTTGAGAACTGAGTATTGCTTCTAGCTCTGTCATTTTGAATGCATCATCAACCGTCATGCATAAATCTAAAAGCTTATTATCTTTGATGATATTATATTTGAAATAAGAATTGTGAGCCAGGGCTATCTCTTCTATTTTTACCAAGAACAATCATGCAGCAATGTCTTTGTTTTAGTTCACTTTAAAGGCAAAATAAAGCCTCCCCAAATAATTTACTTGCTTTTTATTTTCATAGAACTTGCTTGCAAAAGCCAGCTAAAATCATTGAACCGAAATATGGTAAGAGACTGCTTGATTTATATATTACCCCCTTGCCATGTTGCTGACGTTTCCATTTTTCAGTGCAAAGAGTACGCTGGAGCACAAAGTTTGAAAAAACTTATCGCCCAAATTATCATCATATTGCATCAAATAAAGTAGGTGCTTTAGGCTCAAGCCCTTTCATTTCATACACAAGCAGGATCAAGCTTTCCATCCATCTTCATAAAAGGGATTACACATTTGATTCTCAAGATGGAAATTTTGTGTAGCGCAATTTTTATGCTTTATTGACCCCTGAGGAGTGCCAATTCCATGCCCATGACCACTAAACATTAAACTTTTTTTCACAATTGAGCACTTCTTTTCCAAATTCATATATTCACGTTTCGCGAATTTTACATTATATTGCAAAATGGAAAGTGTTAGTTTTTGCCACTATGTTATCTGTCACTGGTTGTTTTGTTGTAAAAAAAATGTAAACAAACTTTTTTAAATTATTTTTTAATTAAAAATGCGCATTGAATTATTGTTGTTACAACATTTCACTAATTATGTGATTCAATTTTGATAAATGTAAAATTTGTATTTACGACCGGCAAAATTAGGGACTGTGACATATTGGCTGTGGTAGTATACGTAGTAAAAAATTACCTATTGCCATAATTTCTGTGATGTACGTTTTTCAAGTGTTCAACTTGACGAAATTTAGTATTTGGGGGTATGTTCAAAACGCCACCACTCTCGCCTCAAAAATGAAATAAATTGAAGAATTCCTCTACAAAAGAGGGGTTTTGGACATCTCCCCAAACACGGTAAGCTGTCGAAACTGGAAAAGTTAATGAAGTCAAACAAGTTTCCGAAATTCGGAAGAATTTACTTTTGCTAGGGTTTCCGCCCAATAGTAGCTGCGTGCAAGTTTTTTTATTCCTTATTTTGGTTGTGGGTTTCGTTTTAAGTTTGTTATACGGAGTCAATAACGAATTCAAACAAATTTTTTATCTGATTTTGTGAAAGGCAAGGTTTTTGGGTACGTCAGGACCCAATTAGATGTTTATAAAAATTTTGCATCATTGCATCAACCAAAACTGCAAACTATTTACTGTGAGTGAAGGGCGTTTTAAAAAATAACAGACAGTATCATACGCTAACGCGAAATTTAACCATAGGGCGATATAGAAGTTTGTTTACCGGCAGTTACTGATTTAAAAAGTACTGTGATACCGGAATGCCCCATCATCTCAGCTCTCATGAGTACCCCTAATGTAAACTGTAGCCGGCCGTTTAAGTCAATTGACTTAAGTGACTAACCAACTAAAGTAATAAAGTAAGTTAATTTGATGTTCTGAGAAACTGAAGGAAACCATGTAGATCTCCTATTCATTCAATCTCGAATTCATGTAATTAAACCAGCATTATTTTGCTCAAGGGAGACAACGTTTTTATTCCCAAAAATGACGATTGACATGACAATTTTTCTCTTACGCAAATAAGGTTGTGAATTACTGTATTACTTTGCAGAATTAAAGTTGCCCCATGTTACTTGGATACCCCCGCCCGATCAATGGTCGAGTTAAAAAACTTCACAGGTAAATTGTTATGGCAACAATAATTATCAATGATCAGTTATTCCATTTTCAAAATAACTTCAATTTATTATTGAACAAAGTTTGTCTAAATTTTGCTGACAAAGAAACAATCAACGCGAGATAACCTACCGAAAAAAACATGCATTTTTGTGTGAAATTGGCTATAAGTTTGTTTTACTAAAAGCAAGTCGTACACTCACGGACCATGATCCAGTGAATTTTTTTTAAACGGTCAATGTTTTGTTTAGCTTAAAAGATGTAGCAAAATGTTATTTACTAGGAATTTAATATCCAAAATATTAGCCCCCCATAAGACGATTTATATCTTTTCCGCCAAGAATTTTTTTTAACAAATCGATAATGAATTAATATTGAATGTACATTATGAGAAATGGAAAATTCAAACAAATTTATTGACTTTCCACGTTTTTTCAGTCCACCTCACGGATCCCTCCGTTACCTTATCCGTCTAATGGTAATATTCCCAATGGTCACTTACACTAACCCTAACTTTTGATAAAAATAAATTTTCCATAGCAATCAAATGTGAAAATGTATTTTAAATCGAATTTAGGGCGATCAAACCCTAACTTGCAAAACTTCGGTTTAAAATAAGTTTTCACATTTGATTGCTATGGAAAATTTATTTTTATCAAAAGTTAGGGTTAGTGTAAGTGGCGATTGGGAATATTACCATAAGCCAAAATTTTCCTGTCCTGTTAGTGTTACCATGGAAAAAAATTAATAAGAAGGCAACACTGCAGCAATAAAAAGTGCTGCTGGCAAATTATTATTTAAAATTCGTCTATAAATATTTGAAATTTATTCTTGACTTTTTTATTTATTTTTTATCTGTAACCACCCCCGCCACCGGCTCAAAACCGTAAACAAATTAAAAGGAATTATATGTCTACAAACGAGCTACATGTGTGACTGTAAGATTTGTGATTTAATTTGAACTGAAAACTGCGACGCGAAAAGATTCTGCCGGATATGTAAGAGCTCCGCCTATACTGGAGAATTATTTCTAATCTGGCCGAGAGGGGTTTGGGGGAGAGGGGGAATGATAGAGGCGGCGGTTGTGGCAGTGGTGGTGGCGATTGAACATTTTCCTAAATACTGCAATCTGTCCGGCGAGACTTCCCAGGTTTCTTCGAACGAGGGGTTGTGCGAAGCAAAAGTATCTTCAGCGTCCCCCCTGGATCGGTTTCAGTGAATTTATCTCAATTTATTTTAATTTGTTTCCATTTTTCCATTTTTTTATGATTTTGAGGCAGTGGCGGTGTTGGTGGTGATTTGAACATTTTCCCAAATACTGCAATCTGTCCTATTGCAGAGCCTCATTAAGTCACCGTTTCTTTTTTAAAATATTCCCCGCCTTTTTATTGCACTTAATCCATTGAATAATAGGTGTGTTTCAGAGATTTTGGTATATTTATGTTGACTAGCCGGGCCCACTGGCCTTTGGCTAGACTCACTCTTACGAGCAAAATTTAAAACCTGCAAAATTTTCCATGACCACAAATTTTCTGACGCATGGCAAGTTTCTAGAATGTCATAAACAAAGTTGTTGAAGGAAAGGTAAAACAAACTTGCTATGAAGTCGTTTATGACATTCTTGAAACTTGCAATGCGTCAGAAAATTTGTGGTCATGGAAAATTTTGCAGGTTTTAAATTTTGCTCGTAAGAGTGAGTCGGGCCAAAGGCCAGTGGGCCCGGCTAGTGTTATTTTAAATGCTGTGAGGAGAGTATTTATATGCATTGGAAACTATAATGCCTTGGATTCTGAACAAAGATTTTTGCAATGGATTTTTGAGCTTTTGTTTAAGTCAAATAACAAGCAGTAAAGTTCTTCACCGCATTGTCAGTGAGCCGTCTAGACAAATGTAGTATTTGCACTAAACGTAGTCATTATTTGTTGTAAGGTAGAATATTCAAGTAGACCACACAACATTAGACATTGACCTTTTTGCTTCATCTCTCAAGTGAATATAAGATAGATGGTTTTACTAATGCACTCTTGTTCAACTTTTTAATTATCCAGTTGAAATAGTTTGAAACTCACTCACTCGCACTTTTAGAATATAATTTTCAAATCATAAAATAGTACGGTAAAATTCACGCAGATGTGATTTTTGTGTACCTGAGTGCGTGAGCTCTTAGTTGTTTGCTATGATGAAGCTCTTCAACTTTAATCCCATTGAATGGCATGAATGAGTCCTTTACGTCTGGATGGGTCTCGAACAACCTGTGCAAAAACATCCATGATCAGATCACTCTACCAAATTGTATTTTCAACAAACATTTCGACGAATGCAGTCAAACAGTTCGGATTGTTGTTCGTATTGGATTCAACTGGGCAAGTTGAATTTATCCGTGTTTTGACATAGGATTTGATACAACTGCTGTTCTAGACGTAAGCCATTTGCAATAAAAGGAATGTGGTACAAGACTGAAAATTGGAATTCGCTTCAACAACAAAAATACTAGAATTTGGAGGAAATCGTTTTGTTGACCAAATCACATTTTGCATTATAGCAGTAGGAAAGTTATTAATCGAATAAAGTTTCATTGAAAACATTTGGAGTCATTCAGCAGGAAAGTAAGTATGCATAGATTTTAATGGGATTGCAAGTTATATTGCAATTTCATAAGAGAAAAGTTTATGTTAATGTTCAGATACACTTTAATACCTATTGACTTAATTAAATGCTCTGAGGGCATAGGGCATTAGACACGGTTCGTTCTCATGATTAATTTGAGCAAAGTAATGTCTGAAGTTTTCATTCATGTCATGGATCCACGTTGTATATGCTAAAAGTATCTCCTAAACATTGTAAAGAGTAAATATTTAGGTCAGTTGATCCCTTCTGTACATTTTCCCGTCCCAGTGTAAAGTAAAAGTTCCATGCATGTGGAAAGATCTTTATGGCTGTGTCTGTGTGTCATACGTGATGCTTTCGCTGTTTCAAACTTTATATTCGTCTTTCGTTTTCTACAGTTTACAGGGCATAATACTCCAGGCTCTTTAAACGATATAAGTAGGCTTGGGTGCTTAGGGAATTCCAAAAGGCGCGGCGTAATATTAGAATCTATTGCGTTTATCGTTTATTACCATGATAGTATATTTAGCAATTGGATATGATAGAAAAAACTTTTAAAACGTATATTCTTCTAATCATTTTTCAATATACACAATGGTAAAAGTATTTCCGTTCTTTCTTATGAATTTATCAGTTATGGGTTCAATGCTAAAAAATCTTGGTTGGGCTCCTTTTCTTAACGATTAAGCTGCATGATGATATACATGCCCAAGGTGCTTGAGATCACTCATTAAAATCTGAAAATGGGAATATTATGTAACATTTAGAAATAGGCTTTGGGGGAAGTTCTTTCTTACATAATCCCCATCCTTATTTCTATAATTTACTAAGCCGGGATTGGGATTTTGATAAGGATCAAATACCTTGCAAGTATACATAATCTTTCCGCGAGCTCAACCCTTTTTTTCTCTTTTTTTTTAAGATTTTTGCGAAGAAAACACAAAAAGATTCTAGTCACCTAGAAAAAAATCCTGTGTTCACAATACTTTTCTATCTTACCTTGAAAAGAAATTTAGCAAATTCTACATGGTTTTTAGATTAAGTCAGAAACTATTTTTTGGGCTTAAATTCCTCTGATTTTTAAGTGATGGTCCCATATTTTAAGCACCTCTATGCCTTAGTTGGGGATTGGAGAAAAATAATATGACTATTTTATGTCAATCTAAAACTTTTAAATCTTCAGTTTAAATCTTAAACAAAAACGCAGAAATTCGATCCGATGCGGGTTGCAATGATTTATTTTTGGAAATTTTTGTCTTAAAATGAAGTTAGAATATACTTCTAAACATTTTGTGAAAGTAGCCGCCATTTTTACGCATAGGAAGTTTAAAAATTTTACCTGGCAATTATCCTGTTACACCTGTGACAGCATAGACGCCTTCGCTTCTAAATGGAAACACTATCGCGTCAAAATATATTGCGTTGCATAAAAAACCCGTAGTTTAACAACATTTTGCATCAAAAATATCTCAGGTCAATGACACCTTGAACCAAAAACACCTTTCTACCAATAACATCTTTAAAACTAAAAATATTTGCTTTCGCCAAATTTTTATGTGTTGTGCTCATTGGAATTAGTATTTTGCATTGGTGCACATTGGAAGTAAACGTTTTTCCACAGATTTTTGGAAACTATAAAAAGTTTGAGACTATAGCCTTTTCTAACCACTTTTACTTTTCATAGAAGTACATCACATCAAAGCACAAATACTGCACTTTAGAAATCATAATAACTAAATAAGCTCTTGAAAAATCCCAAAGCATCACGCAGAGCTTTAGATGTTAGCATTGAAATCTCCTTTGGCAAAATTGATAAGCATTGAACAATCGATTGAGAGATCTGCGTTGTTACTTTTCGTAATGATGCTGTATTCGAGGTTCATCAATTGATTCTTGGTGCCATTTCCATATTCCCATTCTAACCATAAAAGATTTAAAAATGACAATGTCTGCTTAATTTTATTTCAAGAAAATGTGTTTTCACCGGGGCTATATTGAATAAAATGAATTGTCAGTACTACCTCCATCACTGTATTTGATTTGTATCAGTTTACTAGCACTGTAATCAGTATGAGCACAGGAGACGAGACTCTTTTTGTGGGTTTTCAAAGGCTCTCATAAATCTTTTGATGTACAGTTTAGTTTATTGCAGCAGGGTGCCTGTCTGATGCATTACTTTGTCCCTGCCCAACCAAATTAGCTCTATAATGCTCAATTTCACTCTCTTTACTATCTGAAAGAATATCTAAAAAGACATAGGTGTTTATCATTCACAAAGAGGACATTAGGAAAACTTTTTTTCTGACTGTAGTCTTTAATATGGCTTTTATATTTCATATGCAACCTCGTGGCAGGCATTTTGTAACTAACTACCCAACTTCACCAAAGCTTTTTGGCATGAAATGAAATATAGGGTTCCCGTAACAATCTACAGGTGATTTTCAATGGTGATTCATTTAGACTAAAGCCTCAACAAGTAGATAAGAATCCTCAAATGGATTTCCAATTCTGGTTTAACCTTTATGATTATAAGGATTTCGTAGATCATTCATCCCAGAAGAGAGCAATGCCTGCAAATAGATCGTGTTTGTCAGCAATGGCACGAACCCGTAAAATTTGCAAACTGACTACTCAAGCTTGTAGTTCAAATTTCATTCAAGTGTGAAATGTGTCCTATTTTTAGTTACCTCGCCCCGTAAAACAGTAAACATGATAGATAGATTATAGACTCACAATACGAATCACACAAATCATATTATCTTGCGTTTTTGAGGAATTTACCCTCCTCCGGATATTCATCGATGGTGATAAGAGTGGGATATCAAAATGTGGAAATTGAAGTTTTATTTAGTTTTGAACGCTGTCACATGCTACAAGACTTTACAGACACAAAAACTTTGCTATAGTCTGTTCTGCAAATAGTATGAACTAAAATATTCAACTATTTCTACTTGAGGAGCGAATTAGAAGTTTTTGGTAGCATGGAAAGTTTGAGAAAGTTTGAGAGTTATACATTATTTTTCTCATGGAAATTGACTAGTGAAATGAAAAGCGGAGAACAAAATACAGTTTTTTGGTCCAGTAAGTTTAGATGAGTCTTTTTTTTATCATGTGAATGGAGGCAATTTGGAATGCACTCACATCTGACTCCTTTCTAGGAAAGTAAAGAACAGATTTGCATTACTTTCCATATTCACGGGGCAAATAAATTCACTCATATCAATGGGATATAATAAAATTTTCCAGTGGAGATAAAGGGAAATCTTGTCAGTCTCAGAATGTGGTATGGCAAGCAACTCTATTTGATCCAACAGTGTGCCAAACATTCAATTTTTACATGTTTCAATATTCTACCTGAGGCATGGGATATATTTTTTGCAAAAAAAAACTTTTGTCTTTGTTCTATACGCTTGAAGAAAGTCGTATATAACACTCAAGAAATACACTGAATAAATACATATATTTTTCAAATTTAAATCAAGCAAGGAATATTCCAAACGAAAAAACAAGATACAGATTTTAAAGTGGGAAAAGTTACTATTGATTTTTTAGAGAGAGCAAATAAAGAATTCCGTAAGTGAAAAGCCAAATGCGTATCTCTCAAGAAAAAATCTCTAGACAAAAACATATTAGAAGTTAACAAGAGGCAGCATTTGCAATGAAAATAAAACCCGACAGCACTTGAAACAACGAAAAAACGGTTTCAAACGACCCTTTTCCGTTTTTTGAAGAAAAACTACACACAAACCGACGCAAACTAGCTAAAAATAACTTAAAATAGAAGACCTACTGACTGATTGAATGAACACTTGATAATTTGATCCCATAAGATAAAAAATGAACATAAATTTGAGTCAACTACGTTCCGATCCAGGTTTTTTTGTTGTTGTGAGATTAGATCGATTGCATAAAACTTTCTCTTTTCACACATCCCCTTTGCAGTTAGCCAGTCTGCGCGTAAATGTGTAACTCACGAATTTTTGATGAATGAATGCCTATAAAAATGTTGTTAGGCGTCGGATAACAACGCTAACATTTACCGTAAATATGTTTTTAGTAAACTTACTTTTTAGCAAATCCGAAATACTCAAGTTCCCACCTAAATTCATTTCCAATTTTTTCACACATTATTTGTCATGTTATGAGAAAGACTAAGCAAGAGAAATTTTTGAAATCCAAGCGCTGGAAAACTTTTAGTAATAAATTGAAATTCAGTGTTTTACCCATAGATAATAGGCTATTTTCACAAAGGTAAATTTGAAAACCAAATTACTCAAGTTCCCACCTAAATCCATTTCCAATTTTTTCACACATAATTTGTCATGTTATGAGAAAGACTAAGCAAGATAAATTTTTGAAATTTAAGCGCTGGAAAACTTTTGGCACTGCATTGAAATTCAAATGTTTTTTTATAGTTTATGAGTTAACTACACCCAGGTAAATTTGAAAGCAAAAAGCCCAAATTTTTACTAAAATCCATATCTAATTTTTTCACACATGAACCTGCATGTTGTAAAGAAGACTAAGCAAAAGAAATTTTTGAAATCTACGCGCTGGAAAATTTTTGGCAATGCATTGA
>Ga0210040_10004399_pt1 | contig 18438 bp, 26 predicted proteins | sample CryGeyCG12114_NA_FD_185462 | JGI IMG/M metagenome (GOLD analysis project Ga0210040, IMG submission 185462) | Groundwater microbial communities from aquifer - Crystal Geyser CG19_WC_8/21/14_NA (SPAdes) (version 2) | ecosystem: Environmental > Aquatic > Deep subsurface > Groundwater | place: USA...
CAACAATATTCAGCCCCACAAGCCCAATCTCAGCAATATTCAGCCCCACAAGCCCAATCTCAACAATATTCAGCCCCACAAGCCCAATCTCAACAATATTCAGCCCCACAAGCCCAATCTCAACAATATTCAGCCCCACAAGCCCAACAATACTCAGCTCCAGAAGCCCAATCTAGACAGTATGGAGCCCCACAAGCTCAACCTGAACAATTTATCGGCCCACAGCAATACTCAGCCCCAGAACCCCAAACTCAACAATACTCAGCTCCCCAAGAAGCCCCGAGAAATGATTTCTCATCTCAATACTCAGCACCTCAACCAAAGGGATTTGAAGAGGAAGACTACAACACCGTGGAAGAGCAACCTGCACCCAGAATTCACAAGCACGTGTAAGTAAACTCCAAACTAACTGAAAGAATATACAAAGTCGTTGAACTGCTACTTTTGGTTTCATGCTAAATGCATATGCACGATTTTTTTAGATATGTTCACATTGCCCCAGAGGAACCTAAGCAAGTGAAATCTAAACGCCCAAAGAGACCACAACCTGCTCCAGAAAAGCATTACAAAATCCTCTTCATTAAGGTAATATACATTATAACGTTAAAATACACAAAACAAGATCAGCATTTAACGCATATAAAATCACAGGCTCCAGACCCGCCATCTTTGGAAGACCAAGAAATTGAATTGCCACCAGCACCAGAGCAGAAAACTTTGGTGTACGTTCTGTTGAAGAAACCAGAATTTGGTGCAGGACTTAGTTTCCCAACACCTGCACCAACCAAGCCAAGTAAGCCAGAAGTGTACTTTATCCGATACAAAGGTGGAAAGAAACGACAAGGAACCTCCTCCACCCCATCATCTCAGTATGGTAGCCCATCAATAGCTAAACCAACAAGCCAGAGTCAATTTAGAACGGCAGTACCATCCTCTGGAAGTCATTACGATGGAACCGCAGCCAAAAAACAGCAGTCTGCCTCACTCCGATCCCAATATGGAGCTCCAGTGCCCAATAGTAATAGCAACGTTGCCAGTAGACGATACTAAATACTGACCATGTCAATTATGAGCTATTATTTTTATAACCTCAAGAGCATTAATACACACGAATAAACTATATTTTGTTTAACAAATTCAATGTTACCCATATTTATTTACGATTCTCAAATTGATCATTTGAGAACACATCATAAAAGACGCAAATTAGCAAAGTCAAACATGCATTTGGCATGCATTGAGTAAAAAACTGCTTTACGTTTCAACTCAGTCACATAGTCAATTCTGGATTGGATTTGAAGATTTTCTTTGTTGCAGTCCGTTTATGTCAGACTTTGAACTGAAAATGCATGACCGATCGTGACACAGCGTAATTACAGTAAGCTTTGTAGTAAGCTCTTATGACCTGGCCAGTTAGAACCTTTCATTTTCATACCAAGCAGTTTTAATGTAGTTTCCACCCTTTTCTGCCACTCAATAGGATTAATCAGCAAAGTTTTGAAGACGAGATGATCAAAATGTAATTAAAAGGGTGTGTTATGCACACAAACTGGGGATTGTAAAATGTGAATACGAATAATGTAACTTTCTTCTGTTATTTTCTGATGGGATTGCGTTGCTCTACAAGGGTTTCTTGCCCCATACTTACCAGAACAATCAATTTAAAGCATATTATTATTGTTATTTCTATTTAAGCATCATTGTTGTGCCCACCATTGTTATGATTGAATCGTGCAGCTACTTACTTGCTGACTTTGAAGTGTGCATGTTTGCCAGCATTATGAACTCATTTCATGTCCATGTTTGCACATTCAACAATAATAAATGGAGTGATAAAGCGACAATGCGGCTAGAGTGGATGTGTGAAGTTATATCTTAGTGAAAAGGGTTGTGGTAGTAGTAAAAGAATCACATACATGAGATACATCCATCTTCTGTACGCAAAACATTAAATCGTTTTTCTTCATCTCTCCAAAGTTCACATAACAGAGAGGCCAAAGTTTGATCTCGCTGAAAGCCAGCTATTGCTTGTGAGTCTCCCGAATCAAAATGCATTTTTCTGAGTGTTTTTGGTCTCCGCCAGTACAATAATTGATCCATGCATCGGGAATAGTCACAAAGTTCTATCAAGCAATTCATTATGTGTAATGAGGCAACGGGGCCTGCCGCAATCTGTAAAACAGATTTTTTAAGAATTCATAATAATGAAGAAAAGTGTTTAATTCTGTCCACGGCCTATACAAATGAGTTCAGATAGGAATTTCAATTTACATTTCCTTTACACATACTACCTAAACTTGCTTCATTGCAAACAATTGAAATTTCACAAGTTTTCCAAAACTGTGGTATGTGTATTCGCTTAAACTTACTTCTAACAACGCCAATAGTCGGAAGACGCCTTCATACGCAATGAACATTTCTAAACCACTTGAAGACATTGAAACACATCTCCACAAACATTCAGCTACTGCAATATGCAACCTATTGTGTAATCGTTAAAAAAATCCCACCATGTCATTAGTACAAACGGTAATTCCATATTTTTCTCATTTGTGGATTCTTCAATGCTTAAACGATTTCCTACACAGCATCCATATGATGTTCATCAGTCCGTTCTGTGAGAAGTTTCTGCATGAACCGAATGACCACTTTAGCTCCTCCATTTTGACAGAATATTTCACTCTGTCTGCTGTCATACATGGCCATGGCAGAGGAGCAAAAGAACAAATTAGCAATAGTGGACTCCAATGGGGCAGCGAAATTTGTTGCTGTCAGTATTTGCAGAATATCTAACCAAGCAAACGAATAAATATGAATGCAATGCATCATAATTTGTAGTAGCACTGCATAGCGCAACATTAATACTACATACTAGCATACTCATTATAATCCTTCATGATTTTATAACTTCACACTACACATATGGTGTACAAGTAAAAGTGAATGGTGGCACGTTTCCCATTAACTTTGATTATCGTAAGACATTAGCACGAACAATTAAACACATATGGTGACAAGCCAGAATTAGGTATCAAAGTTAGATATACACAGGTGCATCATACCCACGAAAAGTGTCATTGCCTCCTTCTCTACGAGATACTTCAAGACAGATTGCATAATGCTCTCATTGTTCTCATTGTGCGTAAGCAGGGATCGCATAACGTGTAAAACCATTGTAAGGGCTTGAACGTCGAGAACATGATTGTCTTTGAAGTTGCGTAGAACTTGTAAAATCCTGCAATTTCGGACATAAAAAGTGTCAACAATGGTCTTAAATGATGGCAGCTCAGTTTAGCCAAGGAAATGACATGAATTTCATCACAATTGTATAACTTTTGGTCATCATCATCCATCATTTGGCTAACTAACTATGTATGAGCCCTATATTTCTTTTGCATAGTTAGTTAGTTAGTTAGCAATAGAAGAATAATGACACCGCCATCATACTTGTTCTTACTTTTCTAGCATTTCATCCTGTAGGAAGACAAGTGGCTCATGTTTTGCTATCGTCAGTAGTACACTCCATGCTACAGTGAGAATGGGCTCAGAGATTGAACAGCATTCTTCCTTTTTCGTGATTAAGTGACATGGGCCAATTATAAGTTGAAGCAAGCACAATCCCAGTTTGTGTTTTTTTATCATCTGTTGAAAATGATTTAAGTTTTGCTATGTTTTCATATTTTTCATTATATTTGTACTATTACCACGATATGGTTTGAGCTTACATCAGATGAGTCTGTGTTTTCGATTATGTTTTCTAACATGACTAACAAATACTGGAGCAATTCTAAATCATCTACATTGGGTTCCAGCATATAAGAAACTTTGAGTTTGTTAACTCCAAGGATATTGTTGGATACGATAGTGGTAATCGCTGCTCCATACATGCAATGAAAGTGAGAGTGTTACAACAGGGGCAATTAGGACACGTAATAATGAAAGGATGAAATGGCCACAAGAATCATAACAATGACAAGTTGAATGAATGAAGAGGATCTTTGCTTATTTCCGTACTGTTTGCAAAGCCATCAAACTCGAAAGCCAGAGTAGGAAATGTTTTGAGTAGAAAGGTGATGACAAAAGCAACATCATTACGAATGCTAATTTGGTCCACTGAATTGAATGGTACCATGAGTTTCATGAATTTTTCCAGAAGGATTCTGGTCAAATATAGAGATCTTAAAATATTGCGAATAGTATAGCAAACTTATGAAATCTCATTTCTGATAAAATCTTACTGAAATGCTTGAGGTGTAGGACACGGTGTTGGAAATTTTTCGTCGCCTTCATAGCATTCATTATTGAACCAAGAAAAAATTAAATAGACAGTGGCATCCAAAAGATTGTATTCACAATTTTCCAGACATAACTTGGCTAGAACGGATGTCAACACAGCCTCCTCAAAAACAATTTCCTCTAAACACATAAATTATGTTATATCTTTGAGCGACCTAAAAATTGCAATAACAAACTACATGGCATTACATTTAAAGCTGGACTATGTACTTACTAATCAACTCGGAGTGGCGACAAAAACTTCCTAAAATTTTCAACGCATTCATATGCGAATGACAAGGCGAGTCTTCATGCAATATTCTAGTGAGTATAGTAGGAAATTCGCTGTTTTCCAAACTAGAGTAAAAAACTTGCTTCGCCAATGGCACTGAGATCAGAGGCTCCGAATTAGAAGTGCACTTTATTTTCTTCTTCGTTTTCTGGACACTATTCGGAACGAAAGCCTTGTCTGAATCTTCACTGAAGAAGTCATCCAAGAATAGAAAAATATCTGTAATTCGTTCTTGAACCGCCAGATGACAATCTATGTGTGCAAATACTCTACCTGCAGTGAGAACGTACAATTTACTAATTTATTTCATCCATGTCGTCATTTATCAGAATGTACGCTGAAAATTGTGACACCAGATCAACTCAACTTACCCAAATATGTCAAAGGGCCGCTAATCAAATTCTTGTTGGACACATTTTTTGAATTCTTCATCTGAAACCCATTCTTGAACTGCTCCCGAATGCACAAAAGCAAATTATCAGCATAATGAAGTTTGTCAAAATGCTCTCCAATCGCTGCCAACATATCAACTATGACATCAAAATCTTCAAAAAAGACTCCATCCTTAGATTTTTTCACATACAACTCCCATGTTTGGAGCACACTCGATCCCAAATGGTGCATTGTTGGTTGCTCAACCATGGACAAAATCCTTTCCAGTGTAAACCGAGAAGTCCACAACTTATTTTCAGGCTGATCACTGCAGTCATAAATTCGCGTTTGTTTGATCTTCCGATTTTCCCATAAACAATCTGCGGAGCATGGTTCCAATTTGTAATCACATGAAGAGCCCACATCCAATGGGATCCCTTGAGTTAGTTTTGGAAGCCTGTTGCCACATTGTGAATCAGTTTGCTGCGCTCCAGCGCCACTTTCATTGTTCACGGGACAGTATGTTGATGGATTATGCAACTCATCGCTACCAAAGATTTCTTGGTGCTCTTGGCAAATATTATTTAAATAGGACACTGCTTCCAAGTAATTACTATTATCCATTGTGCTCCACAAGTTAATTAAATCGTTTAGCAATGCAATTAATTACTGTCAACAGTTGACCTTGTTGCATTCAATTAGCGTTAAGCAGTGAGTATGTGCAAGTGAATAAACACTAAAAAGTTGCTCTTAGTTACAAAACAGGGGACAAAAGACGAGATGGTATTTAAAGTTTATTTAATATCAACATTCGTACGATTGATGGTACTATTAAACTGTAGCATCTCCGAACCTTCAAAAGGAAACGATTTGTTTGTACTTCTTTCATCAGCAAACCTTCTTTTATCAACTAGAGTTGGGGGAAAACATTTGTTTGGCGGATTCATTCTACTATTAAGGGGACAATTAAACGCGTCGGCAAATTCCTCGAGTTGCATAAACACACTGTTGATGCTATTTATGTATCGCTGGGTCCAGGGATCTTTAAAATCATTTCGGCAATGAAACTGTGCAAGAAATCACATGTTAATCTTGCAATTAACGTGCATGCCAACAATAAATATTAAATATTATTTACCCGGACGATCGAAACTAAAAATAACTGGTCCAGTGTCAAGTGCTCATATCCTTCAAGTTTGCGGCGCAAAAGTTGTTTTCTTTCTACTGGGCTATTAAATATAATGTTTCTTGCCTTTCTAATTTTTCTTTGTATGACAAACATTGTTTTTATAGTGAGAGCATTCCAAAATATTTCATCTCTCGCTAGGCCAAAAAGAAAATATGTAGAATTTAAATATGTGTATTGCAGTTTGCTTTCATTCCACTGGAAAGCAACACATGGGGTGTCAGTGGTTAGATAGCATGTTTTGTCTGGGGGTATAATTTCCAAAGTCACTGGGTCCAGAAAGTATGGCTCTGGATTTAAAACATTTTGTCAATTTCTTTAGATAGTAAATCAAAGCAATGTAGTGTTATCTTACCTTGTTCTAAAAAGTCTTTAATAAATTTGTAAAGAAGCTTTGTCAAGTGAGTAGATTGGCCGGCGAAATCTACAATACTACAAACAATTATGTGCATGACTATCTGACAATGCTCTGCAATGTATTTTAATCTAGAAAAGTAGAGATTGTTTGTTAGCACTACTTGATCGGATTATGTGAGTAAGGTTTTTCCAAATAGGAAATAGGAATAAAGATTTTTCCACCAATATTTAGTTGCCTATTAATAATAACCCCTTCAAAACGTGTGGTACGTATTTTTCGCGTTTGGACTGTTCCACGTTCGAATGTGAATGTTTTGGTGTTCCTAGAATTGAATTATTGACATATTATGGGTAAAATAGTAGTCAGTCACAAGTAACAATAGCATGGAGAATTTTCATACCAAGAAAAAGGATTGCGATGATCTTCACTTTTCCAGGCGTCAATGGCTTTGGAAACAGTAAAAATTTTGCCTAAATATGAATTCTTAACATGGTTGTCACTAAGACCAAGGTTTTCTAAGGTTTCTGGATTTGTAGACCTTGGTAACAGTACAACAGGATCAAGTCGACCCCAATCTCCAAAATCCATTTCAGTTTCAGAACTAAAGATTTTACGGATTTTCACTTTTTGAAAGGGATGAAAATGTGGGAGATTATTTATCATGTTGTGTTGTATAAATAGTGTCAACCCATGAACCAGTCTGGTCAACTAAGCAAGCAAAAATTTTATTAAAAATCGTTAATACAAACTTGAAAAATGCTTTATGGACTAATACCGTGTCCAAATGTTTCTCAGGAACTCTTTCAGCTTTCCTGAAACGGAACGTGGGAATATACCCTAAATTTTGTATCATGGACTCCAAGCATTGCCTTTCCAAGCTGTAAAAATTGAATTAAAATGGTCGGGCACATGAATTTTTACGTACATTTTAAGATTTCACAAATTTTAAGGGGTCTCACGAGCGATTTCTCAGGGCAATTTCATGCCAAAAAAAATTATTGTTTTCAACAACGGGAACCAACTTGGCAAACGAAATGTCATCTAATTCTCTGATGTAATGTTTCAACAGTCGCAAAACCCAGAAAGTAGCTTCAAAAATAAAACGAATTATGAGCTTTTAACTTACATTAGCACTTGTTCTTCACGCTCAACTTTCCTGCATTCAATAAAAATGACTCACCATATGTAATTTTAATATACTTTTGTGGTATATTTTGTCCCAGACAATTATTCCAGAATCGAAACCTATAAATAGCTGAACTTCCCGAATAGGTGTATTCTATGGTTATATTATCTATTTTCAGCGCTCCAATATCCAGTGTATCTGAGTTTTGAAGAGCCTGTAATCGTAACCAAAACATGAATTAACTAAGAGGCACATGAAAACTAATTTTTTAAACCTCTATTGTATTACTGACCTGAACCGGGCACAAGTCAAAGAATAATTGGTCAGGTAAATTACCTGGGTGCCAAACAAGTCTTGAAAAATGCTTAAATATCTGTAATCCTGCGGAAATATTGTTTTTGGTATCCTCGTCAATCTTATAATAGTCAAATATGAAACTCAACGTAGGTTTTAGTGTATCTTCGTCAATCGATTCTAGCCACACATCGTATATTGAAATCTGTATTTATGGATGCAAAAATACTTGCATACGATGCATAAATTCCAATGAAATGTTAGTACAAAAGTCTTTTAACAAACCTTCATCTCTGGCACGTAGGCAAACTCTAGTTGGAAAAACCCTATGTCTCCCACTTTACGTAACATCGTTTCTGCCATATCCTGCACACTTGTCGTAACACTGGGATCCGTTAGGTTCGCAAAAGTTGGAAAAGTATTATTTATAATTTCCTTCAGAAATGAAAGACCTTGTTTTTCTCTTTTATCTGTAATTTGAGCACCAATTTTACTCAATCCAGATGTATCAAACTTTGATAATTTTTGGGAAAAATGGTATCCACTATTCTCCAACATTATTATGTCAATACATTTATTAGAGGTTTTTTACCTTCATTCAAGCATGCTTTGTAGTAGTCTAGAGTCTGATCTAATACTGCATCACCAGATTTTTTGAAAATTTGATCTATATAATAGCATTCAAACATTAAAATTTAGTCGTATCCACTTATTATAGCGCAGGCTAATGGCGAAGCGATGGCGATGGCGGTTATGGCAAAGTCATTATCGAGTGGATTCACTATATGGCGCGTATTCACTATAGTGTGAGTTAATTACGGTGCGGTGTCGGGTGTGCGGTGCGGGTAAAGTTGTCCCATGTGGCAAATCAATACAAATACGTCACTTATTAGTCAGTTTGTTGCATCGGTTTCATCGCAAATTTCAGTTTTGTGTAAAAAGATACACCATAATTAGATATGGTCAACATTAACATACAGTTGTAATACTGGGATCATGATCATGGTTATTTAGCATGTTCATGAATGAATCATTCATTTATAGAAATGATCACAAAATAAATCGTAAAAAGAAATGGACGTAACTTTTATGCCATAATTAAACAACTCCATAGTGGTTCCGTGCCGCGCCACAATGAGTAACGCCATGATGAGTACGCGCCACAGTAAATAACGCCATGATAAGTACGCGCCACAGTAAATAACGCCATAAATCCGGCGCCACAATGAGGAGTGGGATGGGAGTCAAACGTAGTTTACACAAAAAAACATATATAAATTCCAAACATGATTAAAAAGGCGCACCGAAAACTGAACCCTTTTCTTTATGTATTTTTGCCAAAGTCATGTCCCAATACAGAGGAGTATCAGCTCGAATTTCGTCCGTATTATTATATTTTCCACACACATAGTGATAAAAATCGTCACATGGGTCCACATTTTCATCGATTGAGATTCGTAGCCAATCAGAGAGTTCGTCACAATCTTCAGTTTTACAAACATACGGATCTTCAATTTTCTCTTCTACTGAACGCACTAATAAATACAGCCCCGTGAGCAGATGAAGCACAGCCATGAGAAAGATCATGAGGATGAAAAATGTGCTCAGTCTTATAGAAACATGGCTTTTGATCCACCACATCTCCAAACCGGTTCGAACATCACTGAAGAATAAGCTGTCAGTGGCAACTTTCGTATCGAATGCATCCAGATCATCCCGTAGACTTGGAGTCGACGTGCGCCCTTCCTTATTGTTCTGGGCATTATTGCGTGAGAAAAATTCTTCTAAAGATATTCTTTTGGGGTCACTTGGACCATCGACATTTCTCAACTTTTTGGACGAATTGCTAATCTTCTCAATAGGAATTAATTTCTTCCTCTGTAACATTGCTCATCTCGTACAGAGAGTTTATAATGAGAGGTAAAAATGATGTCGAGGCATGGAGTAGCTTGCATGCAACAAAGAATTTTGATTTTCAGAGGAGATACTTGCCATTTGCAATATACAAAGTAGCTGAGTGTTATTTTCATGGGTGGCTTTTTTGGTTGCCATACGTTACTCTGCAATAAATTACCATCCAGGCTCCAAAAACAATCAGATGAGCTTTCCTCGTATTTATTGAATGCAAGAAGACAAGATACAATGTTAAATTCACAAAAAAAACTCATTATAAACTACGCTTTATCAACGCTGAAAAGTTAATATGGACAGCATCCCATGGCCACATTGTTCAAGCTTGTATCATCACTATGGCCTGAAATTCATGATTTAAAGAATTTGTATTTATTTTATTCAGTATAATATGATGGAAGAAAATTTCTAAATCATTTGGCTGCTAAATATTTTACGTACAACAAGACTCTACTTGGGTCTTGATTCCGCAGACGTAATGCTGTCTGGGACAATGACGCTCTGCAGTCCAGTCCCCAAATGTCAAACCTTCTCCGTCAAGAATTTGTCCACCTGAGCATATCACTCGTAAGTTATTGGCTGCTGTATCATCTGCCAATAGTTGATTTTTCTCAGATCTGCAAAATGTTGAAAACTTTAAAAACTGAAATGGCATTGGGTTTGCATTTCAAGTGTAAACAACGTGAACGTACCGTAATTGAAATCCAGTCATGTATCCAGGATAGGGACATTCTTTAATTCCTGTATAAGTTCCTTTGTGACCTTGTGTACTACTAATGACTTCCAAAGCTTTGTTTCCCAGTGACTTTCTTGTGGATGGTTTAATACAGAATAACTCTATTGCGTTCAACGCTGTATCATCTTCAAAAGCACCTCCATATTTATGCACCTAGAAATAAGAATGTGTGATTTGAGTGTAAGTAGGAATTATAAATTATGAAAATCTTGAATATGTATATTACCTTCAAACGGGCTCCATAGACATATGATCCGTTGGAACATCTTTGGTACTGGCCCCAGTTGCCCCAGTTTGTTACTTGGGGAGACTCAATCATGAAATCGTTTCCGTTCACAGATAGAGCAAAAACTGCCAAAGCAGCTAAAGCTAAGATGATTACTCGGGACATAATGAGAAAATTGATAGAAAAGTTGTGTTTACAAAAGCTGGTAAGAAAATGTAACAGCTTGACAAATTATAAGCGTGTTTTAAGCGATTTCTATATCGTTTGAAAAGATATTGATTATCCACTTGAACTTGAACTTTTATGATATCAATTATTGACAGTTGATAACATAAAATCAATTGCATATGTAGATCATACGAATACTGCAGTTAAAAATTCGATATGCATTAGTACGACACGGGTTGTTTCTTGGGGTTTTATCATCCTCTTATCATTGAATTGCGGGGAAAACAGTAGAGGCAGCTGATTTGACATAAAAATGAGCTTTTAAGATGGTGATAAAATGAAAGTAAGTAGAAAACAATTCTTCAATGCCAGGGTTTTCAGTCTCAACTTTGCATGCTGTTCAATTATCTAATCTATTTTTTTATCCAATTGTGGATTTTTAATGGACAATAAGTTATCAAACGTGGAACGTCTGTCTAAATATAGTTTGCATTTTCATATTAAAACAACATGGAACTTAAATCACATTTTTTATTCGAAGTTATCTCCAAGACGTTAATGGGTTAAGTATCACAGAAAATTGATTTAAATGCTTTTTGCTTTGTATAAAGTGTTTGAGATTTTTGAATCAACGCTTTAATAATAATATTATATATCGTCAGCTACAGATAGCAATATTTAGTATGGGCAACATCCCATTGCAACGTTGTTCAACGTGGTGTCATCAGATTTACCTACACATAAACAAACAAGTCAACACATAAAGATCTTTGACGAAAGTAATAATTTATTGTTTCACATCATTTGGTTACTAAATATTTCACTCACAACAAGACTCCACTTGAGTTTTAATTCCGCAAACATAAGTTCCCCTTGGGCATCTGCGCTCAGTAGTCCAGTCCCCGAATTTTTCTCCTTCGCCTTCAAGAATAGTCCCATCAGAGCAAATTGTTCTCATGTTATTAGCAGCTGTATCATCTAAAATAGTTTGTGGTTTCTCGGATCTACAAATAGCGATAACATGAGGAATGACACACTCAACAGTCTTAATAATGTTTTTTGCATCAATTGGGTTCAGTTGAATTAGTTATTACCTCAATTGAAATCCAACCATGTATCCAGGATAAGGACATTCAGCAATCCCTTTGTAGACTCCTTTATGACCCTGAGTACTAGTGATTGTAGCCAATGCAATATTATTTTTCGCAGTTCTGGTGGATGGAGCGATGCAAAAAAGTTCAATTGCGTTCAAAGCTGTGTCATCATTAAAAGTTCCTTCATGATCGTGAACCTTCAATTAAAAGTTAGCAATTTAGTTAGTTAGTAGATCTAAACTCAGTATTATCGTTTAAACAAAATATTCTACCTTCAAACGAGCACCATAGACGAAACTGCCTTCTGGACATTTTTCATATTGTCCCCAATTCCCCCAGTCAGTAATTCTGGGAGACTCGATCATGAAATCACTGGCGGTAGCTGGGATAGCCAAAACTCCCAGACAAGCTACTGCAGCCAAAATCATCATATTTCTCATCTTGAGCAAATGAAGGGCTAAAGTAGCTTACTGTGATTGATTTAAACGCGGATGAGGTTTCAATGAGGGGTAAAAACTGAATGCTTAACGAACAAATATTTTGCGACATAAATATTACGAGATTTAGTTATGTCACCGCCCCAGACCATACTTGAGTCTTATCTGGCAGAAATTATTGAACTGTAATTGATTGACAGATATGCCAATATAAGTTAAAAATAAAGTCCTAGGTGCCAATCAATTGCAATTAGATGGACATCGGTGACTTGCACCAAATAATAAAGTTTGATGCCAGGATTTTTTCACTTTAGTAAAAATCTGGTTTATTTCATTTATCTATAAGTCTTTTCTACCATTTCCTACTTATAAGCACTTATAAGCTTCTGATGTAGAAAAATGGATTGTAGTTTTAATTACTAAATCTATGATATACACGATAAGTACCAAGTACGTTATGTACTGTGTATGTACGGTTGTCTTGCTTTAAAAATTTAGCTGTATGTAGTAGATTATAGCACTATAGTACAAATTAAAATATACAAGTTAGTGCGCCGAATGGGACACAATAGTATTCCTATAATTCTTAATTTTAATAACAAAAGCTAATGTGTAATCCTAAAAAAAGTTCACACAGAATTAAAAAGCTATTTTACGAATTGCAATCTTGTCGGCATCATTTTTACACTTCCACTTCATAATAAACTTTCCATTTGTACATACCATTACAAAATATTGTTGACACCTACAGATCTTCATTTATATTTATACAGGTATATTAACTTTGGCATTTTTACTCTTACATACTGGAATCAACTGGATAGCTACTATGCTTATGCCATCTGTACAGTTTTACAATTAGTTTTGGGGGAACCTATAAAGTGGCGAGGCGGGGCTCAAGACTAGCATCACTTAAATGCTCATGTTTTAATATCATTTTTTGTGATCAGATACAGCATACATAAAAATTGATAAGATATTGATTTGACAATAATAAAAGGTCACATGACGTGACCATCTAAACTTACCTACTATGAAACATTATGACCTAGTATATACAGTTTTATGGCAAGAGTACGAACACACGGATAAAGATAAACTTCCATCAATTTAATTGTACTTTAAATAGCAACACATTATGCTCTTTCTTACTGTAATAGCTCCCAGTAATATTAATAAGAGAGCACCACTTTTCTCAAACAATTGCCACACTTATGTGATACATAATATAAAGCAATCGACCAGAAACCTAAAAACAAGCAGTACAAATCTAAACATTCATTGATTCATTCATCTATAATTATAAATACAAACTAGAATACCTTAACACTAAAACGATAATCAGTCTCGACTGCTTAAAATTTTAGATGACCATTGACGTCATACATTGGAAGATTCTTTGTAACAACAGGGACGGTAGTTGTCTCTTAAAAACGCATTGATGGTCTTAGCATGCTTTAGTGGACACCATTTTTGTGATTTAGCAAACTGAAGGAAAAACCACGGGATTATTTAATATTTTCCTGCCCTCCGCTCCACATTTGCCAATATCTTTAACTAAATCACTCATCGTCTTCACAGAATGGAATGCCACTGGCATGTGCAATCTTAAAAAGTGGCAGTCTTCTTTTCTTAATCCGAACCATGTCAATACAACCCGTAAATCCTTGATGGTATTCCGCAGGAATTTCAACTGGCAAAACTGAACTGCCGATTCCACCTATTTTAAGAATCGAACCACCTTTGATTAGTTACCGTGAATTTAATCAGTGAAAATTCTATTATAAGACATACCAATCCAATATCTCCCATCTGTAACAAGAATATGGCTACCAGTGGGTGCAGTAGACCTCATTGGTTTTGAGCCATCAACTTGAAGCACGATGAGTCTCCGTCTTCTGGCAATCAGTATTTGATGCCATCTACCGTCAGAAACTTTCACCTGCGAACAAAATATTTAGCGTCGTTTAGTCGTCACATTTCACACCAGCTTCACCAGCACAAAAACAAAGCAATACTAATTTCTCATAGAAATCTGACGCCAGTAGATTTATGGCGGTTACCTTTGAACGCATTATCACTGGTCCTTTAGATTTTTTAGCTCCAAGACTGACACGAAGTTCCAAATATCCATCTTGGATGAATAGACCTAGGTAGCCTTTACCAGAGTCAATATGGGAGCTTTTCCCAGTCCAGATTATGGTGCCAGGAGTTTCACTCGTAGTACGAAGAAGGATCTCAATTCGATTCCGTCTTTGTGCCTTTTTCCTACTTTGAAAGTTATTGAAAATAAATAGATACAATACATAATTAGTTTTCATTAGGTTGACGAAAAATTTGTAGGACTGGTGGAAAGATTTAACTAGAACACGAAAATTAGAAAGTTTAATAGAGCAAGAGAAATGGAAAAGACCTTTCAAGGAAGTCATGATCAATTAGAGGAATAAATTCCTCGTCATCATCAATATCGTAGAAGAAATCGACTTCATCATCATCCTCAGAATCATAATGTAACCCATCACCGCCCTCATCATTATTAGTGTTAGTGGAATTAGAAAGAGTAGAATTCACTTCAACATCTTCAAAAAGTTCATCCAGTTGAGAGTCGAAATTATCGTTATAAAAATCATCGTAGTCAGAAAAGTTGAAAGACTCACTACAGCAGATCAAAGTAAGAATTGAGTATGTTAATTTAAAAAGTAAGGGTAAGAACTATAGTTTCTCATCAATTCAGTCATTCGTAAGTAACTTGTGAAACTTCTTTGAATTAATTAGTATACTAACTACTAATGTATTTAATCGAAAACTTGGAATGCAAATAACTTACTGTTTCACTTTTTTCCGGGGAAATGTCAAATAATTGAGTCCATTGAAGCGCACAGGTCCGGGAACTTCTTTTCCTATTGTCAATATTAACATTTATGAAATATTCATGAACAATTGCACATTTTTAAATCCTAAGAAATGCTAAACAATTTGAAAGTTGATTTTCAGTAGTTTAGCCATACAATTTACACAAAAATATTCATAAGCGAAGCTGTTGATAACCCAATTAAACCCGGATAAGCTAAAACTTACGTTTGTCACATGTTTTTCCAGTATATGGAGCAGTACAAAGACAAACAAATGACTCGAGGCGAGGGAAACACGTTCCACCATGATTGCATTGGCGTGAAACGCTGCTACCACAAGGAGGTCCTTCATACCTATGGATAACCCGTTCTCTGAGTCCACTCTCAATTTCCCGATAGTAAGTTTCCTCATTCACTTTCACATGCTGAAGAGCTCCGTCAAACGGGACCACTATCCCTAACTCCCGATGAATTGTATTCAAATCCCTGGAAGCAAACAAATGCATATCATTGATCTACTTTATCTACCTACCTACCCACCAATTGCTGAAAATTGTGTGCATATCAAATCTAACTACACACATGAATCAATCAGAGACCCAGTTTCCGTTCTTTTTCAATTGACTGACGGGAAAAGAACAAAAGATCATTGAACTGGGATATACGAAGTAGGTAATGAATTCACAGTCAATATTTGCACTCACCGTATTCCTCCAATGTACAACGGCAGCTCCAAATTCAATTCCGAAAGTGTTGGAGGCGATTTGACTACCAAAGGTAGCTCACCATCAATTTGCAATCTCCCTTCACGTCCTTCTCTCGAGGCAGTGATCCAATGCCATTTGTTTAGTTCTAAAGGTCGATCCCATCTAAAAAAAAACGCAAAAAGAGTGTGTATACATACTACATGAAAGAAAATTTTGTCAACAATCACCGGAAAATGTACTCACGTGGCATTTCCTATGCCGGATCCCAAATCGAATAAGAACTGAATGTGTGAGTTCTTTATGAGGATAGCAATGAAATCTCCTTTGCCCATTTCTTGTCCATTGTATAAGATGAGACCGTCTGGGGCTCTGATCATAACCCACAGCTCAATAGACACATGTCGTGCTCCATTGTTAATCTTTGGAACTTCCAAGAATGAGAATCCTCGGAAATCTAACATTGCTCCAGTCTCCCTTATCGAATTCATTTTAGACTCACAGTGGTCCCCTGTAATTTATTAATTGAGCAGAACTATACGTACAATGACAAAGACATAAAAAAGTTTCTGCAGAAAAATAAATTGATTTTCGTAGTTTTTACTACGGCATCCGCTCAAAAACTACACAAACTTTTCGTATGAAAATAAAAACTTCCAACCTGTATACTCAGGATGACACACACACCGATAGCCTTTAGTTTGACCCCAATCTTTCCAGCATTGGCCATAATTTTTGCACTTATTCTTTGAGCAAGCATTTGTCTTGGGCTCAACATGTGCATATGCGTTCAGCCCAACTGATGAGAATGGATTATTATTGCTGTTAAAATGGGAATTATGGTTGGCAGAAGAACGGTCCTGTGGCTCTTGAGGCGAACCCATTACATTTTGGTCTCTCCTATTTTCATCATACGCAGAGTACATGGGAGTGGTGAAACCGAGTGGACTATTATATGACGCACTGAGTACTGGGCACTGTGAGACTTGATGAAACTGGCTAATTAATGGGTCCCGAGTTTCTACGAATTCAATAGGACGGCGACCCACTCGCAGTTTGTTGATGCACCCAACAAATCCATGGGCAGTCCCAACCGTTTCCCACATTCTGCAAAAAAAATGATTTATGCATGGTTAGTTAGTTAGATACTGCGGTAAATATAACTTAAAAACACAATTTGAAACCGGGATACATCTAATCATGCTTTGCATTGTCAACTTCAAGAAATTAAATGATTTCCAACTACTTAAAATAGCAATACACAAAATTTGAGAGAGTTTATTAATCACTTTAAGCAATATTGAAGAGAAAGGGAAGTGTGTGAGAGACAATTTAGATGCGCTATTTTCTCTACCCTTTATAGCTTCTCATAAAGAAGCCAAGAAATCATAAATGTCCCACTTGAAACTTTATGGGATAGGATTTTGAGGCTGAAGGAGACAATATGCGTTCTATGATCATGGTCCACACATACACACCCGTTTAAATCCCATTTGGGTAAGCTTACTTGGTTGAGTTCAGTGGCACGTAACCCATGAAGCCATGATGTGCGAGATTCAGGGATTTCATAGAACCCGGAGACATTCCTTTTATATCATGTTGTCCATCAACTCTTAAAAGTCCATCCCGATTGTACCGTTTGGCCGCAATGTGGTGAGTTAAACCGGCTTCTAGTCGACTTCCTGATCTCAAGATAGCAGATCCGTCTCCAAGATCATACCGGAGCTCGACATACCTTTGCAAACATTCATACATTATTTGTTTAGTTACTTTACATGCTAAATGGAAAGAAAAAGCAAACTTCGTAAGTTCCATATTTGGACAACAGATGTCGACAAAAAAGCCTTTGGAGTAAGATTTTCTAGAGTAAATCTAATCAGTGTTTCAATATCCGCGTAAATTACTGCCCAAGAGGCAAATATGCCCATTCATTATTATTATTACCCGTCAATTAAAGCGAGAGATAAAAAGTCTCCAGAGCCATTCGCATGCTGGGATGAAAACACTAAAATTCCATGTGCGTACTCCACGTACGGTGTGATTTCCAGCTCTATGCTCAGTTTATGATAACCAGCTATCTTGCCCAAAGTGATGAATGATCGCCCAGAGAAAAATGGTAGGGGTAACTCTGTGGCAAACATAAGAACGTATAAATAAATTACCAATATCTTTTGACATCCATTAACCTTAGCATTCTAAATGTATCGCATACATAAATAGATTGAATGCAACTCAAAATTATTATCGGTGCACATTTATGCACTTCAGAGATCAGTTTACCACCAGTATTACCTTTCCGCATGCATTGATTTCCAGTTGTACCCAGCGGGCATATACAAGAATGGGAGCCATTTCGGTAGTCAAAGCAATTTGATGGAGCTGGGCAAGGGGTTCCCTTTTCGCAGTT